>OJMO01000236.1_pt1 | contig 42657 bp, 29 predicted proteins | sample 1597241 | NCBI WGS metagenome assembly OJMO01 (sample SAMEA2452129, study PRJEB22498) | human gut metagenome | biome: human feces; feature: human gut; material: feces | place: Australia | collected 2012 | reverse complement strand
TAGCAACCTCAGCAGCATACAGCTTAGCCATAGCAGCTTCTACAGAGAGATCTGTGGGCACTTCTGTTGTTGCCTGCCGCTTATTTGGCAGCGTTTTCTCTTCTGTTCATTGAAGGAAAAGCCACATTGTACCGTTCGGCACAGTTCCTGCCGGTCTTCTGTGGATACGGAGCGCTGCTTTTTGTGTATGGGATCTGGCAGCTGACGGGAACTTTGGCCCCAAAAGCGAAGAATACGGCTGGCAGAAAAATCTCTGCTGGTGTGAGGGCACTTGCAGTTCTGGTGCTGGCGGTGATCCTCTGGAACCAGTGTATGGATATGACCAGATGGTTCTATATTGACAAGAAAAAATATGATGCGGCAGTGAAGACCGTGGATCAGATTGCAATGGATCTGGAACGGGACTTTGATACTTCAAAACCGGTGATCTTCACGGGAAATTATGATATTCCCTATAGCATAGTTCAGGGTGCCTATGTGAGCTACAGCAGCCCTGTTTATTATAAGATGAAACGATTGGCGGATCTGGTGGACCCGGATCTGCTGGATAAATACAATCGTGGATCCAGAGGAGTGTGGGTGGCACAGACACCGGCACTGTCTGTTATCGACTGGGGACGCTATGCCTTTGATTCTGATGCGGAGTTGGTGAAATTTTTTGAAATGCACGGGCATCAGCTGGTGGCTCTGGAGGACATCAGTCTTTATGCGGCAGCGGAAGAAGAGTCTCTGGATCTGCCGGAATATCCGCAGGAGGGTTATATTGTAGATAAGGGGGACTATATTATTGTTCACTTCTGATGAAAAACCTGCAATAGGCAAACAGATCAACCGGTTCCTCTTGTGGCTGGACAGGATTCCTCTCTGGTGGACCGGAATTTTGATCGTGGTTGTATTTTTTTTCCCCTATTTTATTCTTGGGGATGGCTGCATCTTTGAGATCAACGATCAGCTGGATGAAAGCATTATGAACTATATGCTTCCCGCCAGACATTTATGGGACGGCAGTACGGTATATCCGGAGATGCTGGGCGGAGTCAATGCCAGCGGTATGCAGCCATCGGCCATTTTATTCCTGCCGCTGTATTGTCTGTTTTCTGCCAGGGTGGCGTTTCTTACACAATATATGATCTGCTTTGTGCTGGCGTTTCTGGGAATGTATCTGTTGGTAAAGGAGAGCACGGAGAGCAGTATTCTGGCGGTGATAGCCGGGGCATGTTTCTGTGTGCTGCCCTTATATCCGGTCTACGGTCTTTCGGAATTCGGCATTCCTTTGGTGGCATATGCCTTTCTGTGTCTGTGGAAACGGAAAAGAATCCTTCCCGCATTGATGTGTACGTTACTGTTCGGCCTGACCAGCCACCTGGTGTATACCGGTTATGTGGTGCTGGGATTGTGGCTTTTGGCACTCCTTGTTGCTTTCTTTCAGAAAAGAAAGAATAAATGGCCGGTTCTTGGATTTGCAGAGTTGCTGGTGACTTATGTCATTGTCAACTGGTCACTGATCCTGGAGATTCTGGTAGGAGACAGCAGTTATGTCAGCCACCGGGAAGAGATGGTGTCTTCTGCGACTCCCTTTTTTGAGACTTTTTGGAGCATCTTCCGGAACAGCGCACAACACGCACCGTCCTTACATAAATATCTGATCCTGCCGATTGTCATATTCCTGCTTCTGGGAGCATTTTGCAAAAAGGAAGAAACGGACAGAATGATATACAAGGCGGCTGTTATCAACTTTTTATTCCTGATCGGCATCGCATTGTTTTATGCATTTTGTCATATGACGGTGGTCGTTGATTTCAAAAACAGCGTCACGGGATTTTTACACTATTTTCAGATCCACCGGTTCTATTGGCTGTATCCTGCGGACTGGTATCTGGAGTTCGCACTGGCGGCAGCGGTATTGTGGAGAACGAAAGTGCCGCATACCGACAGCAGGATGCTGCCGGGAAAACTGGTGATCCTGGCAGTATGTCTGTTGCCGACGCTTCAGCTGTTGAAAGTGAATTCCGGAATGTATCTCAATGTGAACCAGATCAATAACGGATCCGGAATCACGGGATATATCTCCTGGGAAAGCTGGTTTTCAGAGGATCTGATGCAGGAGATCGATGATGCGATTGGCCGGGACAAGAGCACCTATCGTGTGGCACATCTGGGAGTCAGTCCCGCACCGGCACTGATGCATGGTTTTTATACGGTGGACGGATATTCCAACAATTATCCTCTGGAGTACAAGCACAGATTCCGGGAAGTTATTGCACCGGAGATTGAGAAAAACGAAGAAGTGCGGGTATACTTTGATACATGGGGGAACCGCTGTTATCTGTTCAACAGCATTACCGGCAATTACATGCGCCTGCAAAAGGGAAACACACTGGTCTATGAAGGCCTGGAATTTGACATGGAGGCATTGCGGGAGCTGGGATGTGAGTACCTGTTCTCCGGAGCTGAGATCGGCGATGCCGACAGGATGGGCATGGAACTTGTGGGATACTTTGAAACAGAAGACTCTTACTGGGGGATCTGGGTGTATAGATTGTAAAGGTGCAGCCGTTGCAACAGTTCAGCGCAAGGCCAATTCATAAAAGCGTCTGCTTCGCAGCCGGCGCCGCATCGCGGCTCATCTTTTATTTCATTGACCTTGCGTTCCGCTCATAGAATGACAGAATCGTTGCCTTGTGTGCAAGCACCCAGGCACCAATTCTGTCATTCTATGGCTGAACTGTTGCCCCAACTTTCTTAAAATTTCATAAGATTTTTTACTGGAAGAGAAAAGTGTGCTATAGTGTAACTATTCATGGAATCCGTATTGCAGCGATTCTGCGGATGGGGAGTGAATAGTTACTAAATTATACGGCAATAAGCAATAATAGAGATTATATATGAAAGACAGAATCTATATCTGTCACACATACTATCATGTATATGTGACTTTTTTAAAAGAACTGAAATTAAGGGCGGAGGCAGATCCTGCGAAGAAAGCAGGGGCTGCTACTTTAGTGCTGTCCAAAATGTCCAATAATTTCGAGAACCTGAAATCCCGGGTGGAGAGCACGGGACTGTTCGAAGAGGTACTGGAATTTGATGAGAAGCGTGAAGATTTCTTCCCGGAACTGGAAAAATACCGGGAGGACACCGGAAGCTTTCTGGGGAATCTGAAGAACCGGATCCGCTTTACGAAGGAGTACGCCAGACTCGAGGCTTCTTATGTGCCGGTAGATCTTCGGACTTACAAGGACATTTATGTCTACTGCGATTCCGATCCCATCGGCTACTACCTGAATCAGAACCATATCCGCTATCATGCCGTGGAAGACGGCCTGAACTGTCTCAAGAACTTTGACGCGGCGCGATATGACAACCGTGGACATTTTAAGATCAAGGCATTCCTGTCCATGTATCTGAACCTGATCTTTGTTCAGAACGGCTACGGAAAATACTGCATGGATATGGAAGTAAATGACATTTCCGCCATCCGCTATCCCTGTCCCCGGTATATCGAACTTCCCAGAAAGCCGCTGGAAGACCGGCTGACAGCGGAGGATAAGCAACTGCTCCTGCAGGCATTCGTGAGAAATAAAGACGAACTGGAACACCAGATCGAAGAGAGCAATAAGGTGGGAGATAAAATATTGATCCTCACGGATCCGGTATGTGCACTGGATGTGAGAGAACAGATCTTCCGGGATATTATCAAGATGTATGAAAAAGAGGGCACCATATTTTTAAAGCCCCATCCCAGAGACCTGCTGGATTACCAGAAGCTTTTTGCGGAATATCCCCAGTTCGATGCATCCATGCCCATGGAGATGCTGAACTTTTTCCCGAATCTGCGTTTTAAAAAGGTGGTAACCATATTTACGGAGGTAAAGGGACTTCCTTTTGCGGATGAAGCGGTACGCCTCGGACCTGATTTTATGGATGCCTATGAGGATCCACTGATCCACAGGCAGAATGAACAGATATAAGTTTGGAGACCGTCAATGATACAGATCATCAAGAAATTACGTGTCCTGTTGGACAAAAAACAGAAAAGAACCATGGTGGGACTCATTATCCTCATGGTGATCAGTGCCTTTTTGCAGACTGCCGGTGTGGGAATGCTGGTGGAGGTCATGCAGATCGTCATTGATCCCGAAGCGGTACAACACAGCCGGGTGGCGGAAGCCTGCTATGAGATCATGGGTGTGGAGAGCTATCGTACGTTCTCCATTATTGTCATGGTGCTGCTGATTCTGGTATTTGTGGTGAAGAACCTGTTTACTTATGTACAGCAGAAGCTGACTTTATCCTTTGTCTATACGAACCAGTTCCGCACTTCCGAGCGCATGATGCGTAATTACCTGCGCAGAGGTTATGAATTTTATCTGAATGCGGATACCGCTGTGGTACAGCGCAGTATCACTTCCGATGTCAACAATATGTATGCACTGATCCTGGCACTGTTACAGCTGTTATCCGACAGCGTGGTTTCCCTGTTTGTCATCAGCTACTGCTTTATTTCCAGCGGTACCATGACGATCCTGATGGCGGTGGTATTGCTTCTGTTGATGTGGCTGATCAAGAGAGTGCTGAAGCCCATCATGTACAAGGCAGGTAAGGACAATCAGGACTATTACAGCAGTCTGTTCAAATGGATCTCCCAGACGGTACAGGGTATCAAGGAAGTAAAGATTTCCGGCAAGGAGCAGTATTTCGTATCCGAGTACCGCAAATGCGGAAAAGGCTACGTGGATGCCGTACAGCGTTACAGCCTGTACAATCAGGTGCCGAAGCTGCTGATCGAGACAGCCTGCGTTGCCACTATGGTAGGATACATGATCTTTCTGGTGGCCACCGGTGTGCCTACAGAAAATATGCTGACAGTGTTCGGAACTCTGGCGGCAGCGGCACTGGTACTGTTGCCCTGCGTGAACCGTATCAACAACCAGATCAATTCCATCGCCTATTTTGAACCTTTCTTCATGGGTGTCAGCGATAATTTACAGGATGAGATCAACGGACAGAATATCGACATGTCCTTTGCTACCGATGAAGATGAAAAGCTGGATGTAAAAGAAAGCATCGAGATGAAAGATATTACTTATGCCTATCCCAATACGGAGCGTCTGATCTTCGACCATGCGGATCTGAAGATCCCGGTGGGTGCATCGGTAGGTATCGTGGGTACTTCCGGCGCGGGCAAGAGTACCGTGGTGGATATTCTGTTGGGACTGCTGGAGCCCAGTACGGGACATATCTATGCAGACAGCGTGGATGTAAAGGAACCGGGCAATTACCGGAAATGGCTGAAGAATATCGGCTACATCCCCCAGATGATCTTCATGCTGGATGACACCATCCGTAAAAATGTAGCCTTCGGTGTGCCGGAGGACAAGATTGATGAGGACAGACTGTGGGAAGTATTGAAAGAGGCACAGCTGGATGAATTTATCAAGACTCTGCCGGAAGGTCTGGAGACTGGCATCGGCGAGCGGGGTATCCGCCTCTCCGGAGGACAGAGACAGCGTATCGGTATCGCCAGAGCGCTGTATAATGATCCGGAGGTACTGATCCTGGATGAGGCCACTTCCGCACTGGATAATGATACGGAAGCAGCCATCATGGAGTCTATCAACCGACTGCACGGCCGCAAGACCTTGATCATTATCGCCCACAGATTGCAGACCATTGAAAAATGTGACATTGTCTATCGGGTAGAAGACGGCAGAGCAAAAATAGAACGGGGAAATCTGTAACGCCTATGAGTAAAAAACTGAGCATCATCGTGCCCGTCTATAATATGGCGACGGAGGGAAAACTGAATTATTGTCTGGACAGCCTGGTGGGACAGACCATCCGGGGACTGTACGATTATGAGATCCTCTGCGTGGATGATGCTTCTACAGACGATTCTCTGGAGATCCTGCTGGATTATCAGAAGCGTTATCCGGAGCTGGTCTGTGTCATTCCGAACCCTGTGAATTTAAGACAGGGCGGTGCCAAAAATGCCGGACTGCGGGTGGCGCAGGGGGAATGGATCGGTTTCATCGACAGTGATGACTGGGTGTCACCGGACTATTACGAGAAGCTTCTGAAAAAAGCGGAAGAGGCCGGAGCGGATCTGGTGGGCTGCGATTACAGTCTGGTGGATCATCATACCTTTGAGGTCGGGAAGGTCATCGTCAACAATACACCGGATCAGACCGGGGATCTGACGAAGGAAAAGCATGAGAGACTGTTCATGCGTCCCGGCAGTATGGTGCTGAAAATTTACAAACATAGTGTGATCCGGGAGAATCATCTGGATTTTCCGGAGCATATTTTCTACGAAGACAACTGTGCAGGCCCCTTGTGGAGCCTGTACTTTCGACGTTTTGAGAGAGTGGAGGAACCGCTGTATTATTATTACCAGCATGCGGTGTCCACGGTACATCACATCACGGAGGAAAAATGCCGTGACCGCATGAAAGCAGCAGAGCTTTTGTACACGGAATGCGAGAACAGAGGGTTCCTTGCGGAATACCGGGAGCAGATCGAATACCGTTTTACGGAGCTGTATTATGTGATCACTTTATTCTCCTATCTGTCGGGAGTGGAGAAGCCGAAGCTGTCTTTTGTAAAAGAACTACGGGAGGGGACAGAACGACATTTTCCGGAGTTCGACAGGAACAAATATTATCTGGAATATACCGGGCCGGAGGAACGCAAATTCATCGCCATGCAGAAAAAGAGCGATCTTTGTTTTTATCTCTATTACAGGATCCGGCAGTTTGTATGGAAGCTACGGGCCTGAAGGGCGGCCATGGGGCATGAGAAAGATGAGGTTAGGAAAATGAGCAGATTAGCGATTATCACCGCCAGAGGTGGGAGCAAGCGGATCCCGAAGAAAAATATCAGAGATTTTTGTGGAAAACCGATTCTGGCATATTCCATCGAGGCGGCATTGTCCAGCAGACTTTTTGACCATGTGATGGTATCCACGGACGATACGGAGATTGCGGAGATTGCGAAAAAGTACGGTGCAGAGGTGCCGTTTTTCCGCAGTGAGGCGACTTCTGGAGACTTTGCCACCACCAATGATGTGCTGGCGGAAGTGTTGGCGGAATATGAGAAGCGTGACATGCATTTTGATGTGGCATGCTGCATCTATCCCACAGCGCCTTTTGTGACAGCGGAAAAACTGAAAGCAGCGGTAGAACAGCTGGAAGCAAGCGATGCGGACACCCTGATTCCGGTGGTCAGCTTTTCCTACCCGCCCCAGCGGGCCATGGTAGTGGAGCAGGAACGGTTGGTATTTAAATATCCCGAATATCTGGACAGCAGATCCCAGGACCTGCAGCCCCATTATCATGATGTGGGACAGTTCTATGTCTTCCGTACGGACCGCTTTGCAGTGAATAAGAAGCTGATGGTGGGAAATATTCTGCCCCTGATCGTATCGGAACTGGAAGTGCAGGATATCGATAATCTGACAGACTGGAAGATCGCAGAGATGAAATACCGTCTGATGACGGAGGAAAAATAATCCCGGAGGAATCTGAGACTATGGCAACAGGCAGACTGGCAGTATTGTCCAATGTAAATATGAATATGGTGATCCGTATGTTACAGAAACAGGCGGAAGTCTACGATGCGGAAGGCTATGGAAATGAACTGGGAGCTTTGCTGAACCCGGCTTCCTCTTATCATGCGTTTCAGCCGGACATTACCTTTCTGATCATGGATCTGGCAGAACTGCTGGAACATGACTATGATCCGCAGACAGCAAAAGAGCGGATCGGAAACTGGTTTCAGACGCTGGAAGGCTGTCTGTCGGAGCATGGTGTGTTCTATGTCTCCGATGCATATCTGTGGGCGGTGGAACTGGCTGTGCTGGCGGATCCGGAACGCAAACAGCAGCTGGAGAGCCTGTGGAGTATGGAATTGCAAAAGCTTGCGGTGAAGCATGCGAATGTGAGGATATTCCCCTATCGCCGGATCATAGAGCATCAGGGCGAGGAGAAGGCGTTTTCCCTGAAAATGTGGTATATGGGCAAAGTATTGCTGGGGATGGAGACTCAGTCTCTTCTGGCGGAAAAAATAGTACAGCAGGCGGAACTGGAGGAACGCACCCCTAAAAAGGTGCTGGTCCTGGATCTGGACAATACCCTGTGGGGCGGTCTGGCCGGAGAGACGGATCACACACCGGTGCTTTTGTCGGAAGACCACAGCGGTCTTGCTTATAAAAATCTGCAACGGGTCATAAAGCTGATGCAGGAACAGGGTGTGCTGTTAGCCATAGCATCCAAAAATAATGAAGAGGATGCCATGGAGATCTTGGAACATCATCCCCATATGCTGCTTGGGCCGGAAGATTTCGCAGCCCGCAGGATCAACTGGGACCCGAAGCCGGACAATATCCGTAAGATGGCGGAAGAACTGAATCTGGGAACGGATTCCTTTGTCTTTTTTGATGACAGCGAAGCGGAACGGGAAATGGTACGGCAGATGCTGCCGGAGGTGACTGTGCCCGATTTCCCGGCAAGACCGGAGGAACTGGCGCCCTGCATGGCAAAGATTTATGAAGAATATTTTGCCCGGGCAGTGATCACGAAAGAGGACCGGGAGAAGACCGCACAGTACCGGGCCAATGCTGGCAGAAATGCCATGGCAGAGCAGGCGGTGAGCTTTGAAGACTATGTGAAAAAGCTGGAGATCTGTCTGATCCCGGTGGATCCGAAGGAACATTTGGACCGGCTGACACAGCTTTTGAATAAAACAAACCAGTTCAACCTGACCACCAGACGCTACACCAGAGAGCAGATGCAGCAGATCGTGGAAGATGCCGGAAAGAGAGTATTTCTGTATCAGGTGACGGATGCATTTGGAGACAACGGAATCGTGGCAGCAGCCATCGTGGATACTGACGGAGAACTGCCGGAGATCACGGATCTGGTCATGAGCTGCCGTGTCATGGGAAGGAATATCGAGAATGCGGTGATCGACCGTATCGAGGAGCAGATGCAGGAGGAAGGATATACCGGACTCCGCGGCAGATATATCCCGACAGCCAAGAATAAGCCGGTGGAAGCTCTGTATGAAAAGCTGGGTTACCACAGGACGGAAAGTACACAGGAGGGCGGTACCTGCTATGAGATCACACTGGCAGAGAGACCGGAGAGGGCCTACTGGCTGAAGGAGACTTTATACGATTGACCTGGGGCTGGGTGACGGCTGCCGGACGGAAGACCGAACAGTGGTAAATGTTAGAAAAAATGAGGATAAGCAGAGGATAACCATATGAAAGAGAAGATCATAAAGCTGATTGAAGATGTATTAAAGGTTCCGGCGGGAACCATCACCGAGGATACCATGATCGAAGATGTGGAGCAGTGGGATTCCCTGGCGCATGTCATGATCATCGGACAGTTGGAGGAAGAGCTTGGTGTCAGCATTCCCTTAGACGAAGCCATTGATTTAAAAGGAATGCGTGAACTGTTGGAAAAGGCGGGCTGCGAATGAGTGTTACATTAAGAAAAGTGACAGAGGGAGACCTGGAACAGATCATGCGCTGGCGCATGGATCCGGAGATTACCCGCTATATGAATACGGATCCGAAGCTGACTCTGGAAGGGCAGAAGAAATGGTTTGCCAAAGTGCAGCAGGATCCGGATGTGAGCTACTGGATCATTGAGATCGACGGCACAGCAGCCGGCGTCATCAATTACACAGGGCTGACGAATCCCACAGGAGATCTGGGATGGGCCTATTACGTGGGCGAGAAAAAACTTCGCAGCATCCAGACGGCACTGGCGCTGGAGATGAGTATGTATGACCATGCGTTTCTGGATCTTGGGAAAAATGCGGTATACAGTGATGTATTCACCCTGAATCAGGGTGTCATCCAGCTCCATAAGATCTGCGGCTGTGAAGTCGTGGAAGAGAAAAAAGCCCACGTGGTGAAAAACGGAGATGCTTATGACGTGACATATATGCGCATGACAGCGGAACACTGGAAAGGGATCCGGGACAGCAAGAAGTACGAACATATTGTATTTCCTTAAGGAGGCACTATTATGAACAAAGAGATCATGATCGGGAATCATAAAATCAGTGAAGATTCTCCCACTTTTGTAATTGCAGAGATGTCTGCGAATCATCTGATGGATTTTGACAGAGCAGTGGCTATCATGCAGGCGGCAAAGGATGCCGGTGCGGATGCCATTAAAATACAGACTTACACCCCGGATACCATCACACTGGACTGTGATGATCCCTGCTTCCAGATCACACAGGGAACCATCTGGGACGGAACCACACTGCACAAGTTGTATGAGACCGCCTATACTCCCTGGGAGTGGCAGCCAAAGCTGAAAAAGATCGCAGAGGAGATGGGACTGGTATTCTTTTCTTCTCCCTTTGATCTGACCAGCATTGATTTTCTGGAAGAGATGGAGGTACCGGTATACAAGGTGGCATCCTTCGAGATTAACGACATTCCTTTCATCCGCAAGATCGCCCGTACCGGCAAGCCGATTATCATGTCTACCGGAATTGCCTATCTGGCGGATATCGAGCTGGCACTGCGTACCTGTAAGGAAGAGGGCAACGAGAATGTGATCCTGTTGAAATGTACCTCCGCTTATCCGGCACCCTATGAGGATATTAATCTGAAGACGATTCCTTCCATGAAGGAAGTCTTTGACTGTGTGGTAGGTCTTTCTGATCATACCATGGGCTGTGCCGTGGCCGGTGCCGGCGTGGCGCTGGGAGCCAAGGTGGTGGAGAAACATCTGACACTGCGCAGAGCAGACGGCGGTGCGGATGCGGCATTCTCCATGGAACCGGAAGAATTCAAAGAGATGGTGGATCACATCCGCATGATCGAGAAAGCAGTAGGAAAGGTGACCTACGATCTGACACCGAAGCAGAAAAAGAGCAGAGAACATTCCCGTTCCCTGTTCGTGGCACAGGATATGAAGGCCGGGGATGTGTTTACTCCGGAGAATCTGCGGTCTGTGAGACCTTCCTGCGGACTGCATACCAGATATTATGAGGAACTGTTGGGCAAACGGATCACCAGAGATGCCAGGCTGGGAACCCCTATGGACTGGTCTCTTGTGGATTTCACAGAGAAGGAACAGCAGTAAGGAGCGCAAATGTATTATTTTCGTGCGGACGGCAGTGCTGTTACGGGGGCAGGGCATCTGATGCGTTGCCTCACGGTGGCACAGGAATTACAAAAAAGAATAGAGCATCCGGAAGAACTCTGCTTTTTGTGCGCGGAGCAGGCATCTGCGGAACTGTTGCAGAGCTGGAACATGCCGGTGAAGATCCTTGGGACGGATCCTGCCGACCTGGAAGGAGAGCTTTCGGCGCTGGAAGGACTGATCCGGGGAAGCGGGCATGTTTTTCTGGTGGACAGCTATGCGGTGACGGATGCTTATTTGCAGGCATTGCACCGGTTTGGCAGGGTGTATCTGCTGGATGATATGCAGCAGCATGCATTTCCGGTGGACGGTGTGATCAATTACAATCTGTTTGCTTCCCGGGAAAAGTATCGGGAACTGTATGGAAGTAGTACCGGACAGTATCTCGGAGCTGCTTATGTGCCGGTGCGGCAGCAGTTCTGTGAGGCGGCAGCACAGTATATTTTGCAGGATGATGTAACGGATATCCTGATCACCACCGGTGGCGGAGACAAAGACAACATTGCGGGAGAAATCCTGCGGGAACTGTGTGAGCACAGTCTGGCGGGAAAAAATATAAGGTATCATCTGGTGGTGGGAAGGTTTAATCCGAACCGGGAAAAATTGGAGCAATATGCATCGGAGCAAAACAACGTGGTTCTGCATTGCGATGTGAAAGACATGGCGGGACTGATGACGGCCTGTCAGCTGGCGGTGACTGCCGGTGGAACGACAATCTATGAATTGTCAGTTCTGGGAGTGCCTTTTGTCTGTTTTTCTTACGCAGAGAACCAGGAAGGGCTGACGGAATGGCTGGGAAAGCAGGAAATTGCCGGATATGCCGGAAAATGGCATTACACACCGGAAGAGACAAGAAAAGCCATCGGCAGCTGGTGTCGGAATGTCTGTGAGAACAGGGAACTGCGGCAGAAAACCTATGAAGCGGAGAGAATTCTGATAGACGGGCAGGGAGCTGCCCGGATCGCAGAGATCCTGCAGACGGCGGGAATAGAAGAATAGAAGGATAATATCTGAGGTGTATGAAGAAAAACGGCAGCTGGAAGAAAAAAATTTTATATAGTGTGACAGCAGCTGTTTTGTTCGTGCTGCTTTTGGTACTGTTTTTTCCGGGGGACCGGGAATATCAGAGGATTCCTTATGATGTAGTGTTTCTGGGAGACAGTGTATATGGTCTGTGCCGTGATGAGACATCCATCGCAGCGAAGCTTCAGGAGAAGACAGGTTTAAAATGCTACAACGGTGGGCTGGGAGGAACGGTTCTTGGCAGAGCGGATGCGGAGAGAAGGCTGGGATATACCAAGGATTCCATTTCTGCGGCCGGACTGGTACGTTCCTTTGTGGTGAAGGATTTCGGTGTCCAGAGGACCGTGCACATCCGAGAAGCAGCCACGGATTATTTTGAGGATACTTTGGGAGATCTGGGACAGATCGATTTTGACCAGGTGAAGATCCTGTTTATCGGTTCCGGATTGAATGATTATCACTCCGGCACTCCCATCGAATCCACGGCAGATCCGTATGATGAATATACCTACTGTGGAGCTATCCGCAGTATTGTGAAGGAGTTGCGGGAAACCTATCCGGAGCTGCGCATTATCTTCATCACCCCGCCCTATACCTGGTATACGGATCCGGAACTGACCTGTGAGGAATATGATCTGGGCGGTGGTGTGCTGGAGGATTATGTCAATGCGGAGATCGGATTGTGTGAGGCTTTGAATGTAGAAGTCATAGACATCTATCATGACTATTATCCACATGACACCTGGGATGATCTGTATCTCTATACCGATGACGGCCTGCATCCCAATGAGGCCGGCAGAGAGAAGATCGCACAGACGATCGCGGAAAGACTAAATAAGGAGTGACAGACGGATGAAGACCCCGTGGGATTTTTTTCAATCTAGCAGAACAAAAATAAAAAATACATGGAAGATCGCCTTTCTCTCAGCGTTTGTACTGGGGATTCTGATCCATCTGCCGGTGATGCTTTCGGATATTCCGAATCATGACGGCCTGAGCAGTATGTATTTTAATCAGAATATGATCACTTCCGGACGATGGTTTCTGTCTGTGGCATGCGGCTTTTCTTCGTATTTTACCATTCCGTGGATCATTGGTCTGATCGGTCTGCTCTGGCTGGCGCTGACGGCGGTGGCATTGACGGAACTGCTGGAACTTGCAGACCCGTTGGTAATCATGGCAGTGAGCGGATTGCTGGTTTCTTTTCCGGCACTGGCATCCACTTTTGCCTATGTGTTTACCATGGATGGCTATATGATGGCACTGTTCCTCGCAATTCTGGCAGTGCTTTTTACGAAAAAACAGAAAAAAGGCTGGCTGGCCGGGGCGGTATGTCTTGCGTTCAGTATGGGGATCTATCAGGCATATCTGCCCTTTGCCATTCTGCTGTGCGTATATGTGATCCTGCTCTTTTTTATGGAAGAGAAGGGCTGGAAGACGAAAGCGTTCTATGTACTTCGTTACCTGGGCATGGGAGTTGCCGGAGCCGCATTGTATTACGTAATCCTGCAGATTCTGTTGAAATTACAGGGAAAGGTGCTGGATACCTATCAGGGGATCAATTCCATGGAGCAGGGAGGTTCCGGTCTGGGGCTGTTTGCAACGATCCGGGGAATGTATGTTGATTTTCTGGCATTTACGGTGCATGGAAATGTGCTGGTGAACAATATTTTCTCTTTTACGGCCTGTGCGGCACTGGTGCTTCTGGTGGCTTATCTGCTGGTGAGAAGCATGCTGCAAAGAAAATGGTGGAAGAATCCGGCATTTTTCGTTATAATAATTCTGTTGGCGGCGGGACTTCCGCTTTTGACCAATGTGATTCTGGTGATTTCTCCGAATCTGACCTATCATTTGCTGATGCGGTATCAGTGGGTATTATATCTGATCCTGATGCTGGCATTTGTGGACAGATATGCGTCGGAGGACGGGAAAACAGATATCGGGATCCAGTGGGTGGCATTACTGGCGGCCGGAATCCTGGTATTCAATTATGGAGTATCGGATAATATCGGATATTCCAATCTGGAGAAAAAATACGAGAAGACCTATGCGTACTGTGTACGTCTGTTGGACAGGATCGAGCAGACGGAAGGGTACTATCAGGGAATTCCCATTGCATTGGTGGGTGTCATCGGGTATGATGAATTCCCCACTACGGATATTACCGGAAAAGTCACGGACGGTATGATCGGTCTCAGCGGAGACTATCTGATCTATAAGGGAGCGGATTATCAGGCATTTATGCAGAACTATCTGGGCGCAACCCTGAATTTTCTGGATCCGGATACTGTGGGTGAGATTTATATGACGCAGGAATACATTGACATGGATACTTTTCCGGGAGCGAATTCCACCAGGGTTGTGGATGGAATCCTGTATGTCAAGACCGAGAACTGCGGAAGGGATTAGAGGATGTCATTATTATCGATTGTTTTACCGGCATATAACGAAGAACAGAATATTGCCAATACCGCAAAAGTACTGGGGGAACTGCTGGAACAGCACGGGATCGATTATGAGCTGGTATTTATCAGTGATGGTTCGAAGGACGGAACCTTTGAACGCATTAAGGAAGAATCGGCCAAGAATCCGAGAGTACGGGGAGCGGAGTTTTCCCGGAATTTTGGAAAGGAAGCCGGAATTTTTGCAGGCCTGGAGCTGACTACGGGGGATGCGGTGATCGTTATGGACTGTGATCTGCAGCATCCGCCTGAGGTGATTCCACAGATGTGGGAAAAATGGCAGCAGGGTGCCGAGATCGTGGAAGGTATCAAGGCCGACCGCGGTAAGGAGAGTCTGGGATATAAGTTGTCTGCCGGACTTTTTTACAAGATCATGAGCAAACTGATCAAGATGGACATGAATGCTTCTTCCGATTTCAAACTTCTGGACAGAAAAGTAGTACAGGTCCTGTTGGAACTGCCGGAACGCAATACCTTTTTCCGGGCGTTGACCTTCTGGGCGGGGTTCCGTACGGAGACTGTGGAATATGAAGTACAGGAGCGGAAATACGGACAGAGCAAGTGGTCCTTCTGGAGTCTGATGAAATATGCCATTACCAATGCCACTTCCTTCAGCACACTGCCATTGCAGCTGGTGACGATCATGGGCGGGGTATCCATCCTGTTCAGTGTGATCCTGGCGATTCAGACCCTGGTGCGCTATCTGATGGGAACGGCGGTGGAAGGTTTTACCACGGTGATCCTGCTGATCCTCATTATTGGCGGATTTATTATGTTAAGCCTTGGTGTGATTGGCCATTATATTGCCAGAATCTATGAAGAAGTCAAGGGAAGACCGAAATATATTATCAGTCATGTGACGGAAAATGTGCCTGGGACAGCCGTAGGAAGCTGGAAGCGGGAACATAGAGAAAGCTAAAAGACAGTAGAAAAGAGGATGTGTTATGAGAGAGATTGATATTAAGTTTAACGTACCGCCTTATGTGGATAAAGCAGCAGATTACATTCAGGAATGTGTAAAAAATCAGAAGATCTGCGGAGATGGAGAATATACGAAAAAATGTAATGCCTGGATCGAGGAGAGGACCGGAGCCGGAAAATGTCTGCTGACGACCTCCTGCACCCATGCGACAGAACTGGCAGCACTTTTGTGTAACATTCGGCCCGGGGACGAAGTGATCATGCCTGCTTACACCTTCGTATCCACCGCAGATGCCTTTGTACTGCGCGGTGCGGTTCCTGTGTTCGTGGATATCCGCCCGGATACCATGAACATTGACGAGACACTGATCGAGGATGCCATCACGGAGAAGACGAAAGCCATCGTTCCGGTGCATTATGCCGGTGTGGCCTGCGAGATGGACACCATTATGGACATCGCAAAAAGACATAACTTAAAGGTAGTAGAGGATGCCGCACAGGGTGTACTGGCATCTTACAAGGGAAAAGCACTGGGAACCATCGGTGACTTCGGTGCCTACAGCTTCCATGAGACCAAGAACTACAGCATGGGTGAGGGCGGAGCACTGCTGATCCGTGATAAGAAGGATGTGGAAGAAGCGGAGATCATGAGGGAGAAGGGAACCAACCGCAGCAAGTTCTTCCGGGGCCAGATCGATAAATATACCTGGGTAAATTACGGATCTTCCTATCTTCCCAGTGATATGAATGCGGCTTATCTCTATGCACAGCTGGAGATCGCTGATGAGATCAATGAGGCAAGACTTGCCTGTTGGAACCGCTATTATGAGCAGCTGCTTCCCTTAAAGAAAGCGGGAAAGATCGACCTGCCCACCGTACCGGAAGGCTGTGTGCATAATGCGCATATGTTCTACATTAAGGCAAGAGATCTGGAACAGAGAACAAGATTTATCAGCTATATGAAGGAGAACGGTGTGCTTACGGTATTCCATTATATCCCGCTGCATACTTCTCCCGCAGGACAGAAGTTCGGCCGGTTCCACGGCGAGGACCGTTATACTACCAGAGAGAGCGAGCGCCTGGTAAGACTTCCCATGTACTATGGGCTGACACTGGATCAGGTGGATTTCATTTGTGGACTGGTGAAAAACTTTTTTGAATTAGAGGAGCAGTAACATGCAAAAAATTGGCAGAGCGTCTGCACAGGTTGCAGGCAGATTTCTGTTCCTGGGTGTCTCCGTGCAGATTCTTCTGGGAATTTGCTGGGGCGTCAGATCCTTTGGAATTTTTCCGGAATTCGGCGATAGCTACACATGGCTGAAAGCGTCAGAGACACTTGTGTGTGATGACTACATGGGGATCGGCTACCCTCTTTTTCTGATGCTTGTAAAAGGGATAGAATCCATAAGTTCTATCCCTTATACTTTTTTTGTATATACGGTACAGATCCTGATTGCATTTTATGCCGGTGTAGTATTTTTACGGGCATGCGGAGTGACAGGGAAAAAGATATTTTTGTGTTGGGGAAGCCTGGCGCTTCTGACCTTTCCCTGTGCCATGCAAAGTCATCTGGCCGTATTGCCGAATTCTCCGGGATATTCCTTTTTACTGCTGGAACTGTCGGCGGTGATCCGGATCCTGCGGCAGGATGCTGTGGCGGAGGATGGTGAGACGACAGCGCCGGCCAGACCGTTACATGGTCTGTTCGAAGCCGGAATCTGGTGGGCGCTCAGTACACTGTGTGTGGTGGAGAATCTGTATCTGGGGCTGGTACCGCTTATTGTTCTGTGGCTGATACATCTGTGGCAGCTACGGAGAAGAAAGACGGAGAAAAAGAGAGTAGGCCGGGAACTTTTGCTCCTTCTGGCAATGGCGGGAATTTTATTCACGCTGGTGCCCATGTGGCAGACACCGGGCAGCTATGGGAAGGCGGAGAATACGGTGAGCGCCGCCATGATGCGCCGGTTCAGCTGGACGCATATGAGAGAGGAAGAAGAATACGATGAATGGCCGGAACAGCTGCGTACCTGGATGACCTGGAAAGAGATGAGGAATGCCGGGTATTATGCGGGAACCATGGAGTCCGGCATACAAAAGACGCTGGAGGATCGTTTCGGCAAGGCGGAAGCACAGAAGATATTCAGAGAGTATGCCGAGTATCACCTGAAGACGTATACTTCAGACAATATCCATCAGATCGCCTGGGATTGCCTCGGATATGCCATGCCTACGGTACTGTTGCAGCTGCTGTTGGACGGCAGGGGATATGACTCCTTCTCTGGCAGAAATGTAGACATTATGATGACGGGAGATCCAAGGCTGACAGAGCTTTTGTTAAAATACAGCAGCTGGTGGTTCCTGTCGGGAATCGCTGTTGTGGTCGTGAGCTGCATGATATGCGGGATCATTGCCATGCGCCGACAGAAAAAAGAAAAAACAGTACCGGACAGAAGTCTGTTCTGGAAGATCTCAGGAGTCTGTGTGATCACTGCGGCAGGCATGATCCTGTGGTATACCATGCGGGATGCCGGATGCCTGGATTACAAGAACGGATTGCTGCCGGGTTCTCTGTGGCTTGTGGGAATGATCCTCTGGACCGATAGGACCATAAGCGCCGGAGATACAGAAGACAACCCGGAGAAATAATAGAATTGTGACAGCAGAAACGCGGGAAGGAGGAACCATGACGAAGATGACAACAAAAGTGAAAACGCAGAAATCAGAAAAAGCCTGGTTCTTTCTGGGAGCGTTGGCAGTATTTTTTATGGGAGTTCCGTATCTTGTATTAGGGAAGGACTCTGTGTTCGTGTATCACGATCAGCTGGACGGTGAGGTGATCGCCTATCTTCTGCAGGCAAGACATCTGTGGGATGGCAGCGGTGTATTGCCGGAATTCATGAACGGTGCAGCAAAAACAGCGCTTACCATGCCGGCCCCCGCCTGTGTGCTGTTATACCGGTGGCTGCCTGCGGAACTGGCACTGGCCTGTATGCAGGTGGCTGGCAGCTTTGCCGGATATCTGGGAATGTTCTGCCTGCTTGGATGGGCCGGAGAAACATCGGAAACACTGCGGAGAAGAAAAGGACTTGTCGGTTTCATAGCCATGCTGACCGGATGTATGTATGCGTATCTGCCGTTTTTGCCGGTGTACGGGCTGTCCCAGTATGGATTGCCGCTGTTAATGTATTGTGTACTGCGACTGGGGGAAAAGGACAGACCGAAGAATTTCCGGATTCTCTGTTATTTTTATGTACTGCTTTTCGGATGTAATTCTTCCCTGGTGTTATCCGGTTTTGCTGTGCTGGGAATCTGGGCGGTATGGGAGATCGTCACACTGGTGGACAAAAGGAAACAGTTCTCCGCCGGACAGGCTGCAGCCTGGGGGATTTTGCTGCTTACGTATATCGTTGAGAACGGTTCGTTATTGCTTCAGCTGTCCGGGGGACAGGGAGAAGAGATTTCTCACAAATCGGAATATCTGCTCAGCCCGGTGGACTTTTTCAGTCAGTTGAAAACAAACCTCCTGCAGGGAGGACAGCACAGTGTGGATTATCATGGACTGATCCTCGTGGTGCTGTTGATGACAACAGTTGTTTTATTTTTCCTAAATCGGGCAACGAAGAAGGACATAGCGGATAAAAAGAATGTACCTGAGGGCGGAGAAAAACGGTTATGGAAAGCCGTGGGCCTGTCACTGGCCGTTATTGCAGGCTTTGCGGCAGTGGCCGCACTGTGGGACAGCAGTATCGGAATCGCTATCCGTTCCAGTCTGGGTGCTCTGAAGGGCTTTCAGGCCAACAGAGTCCTGTGGCTGAGTCCCTGCCTGTGGTATTTTATTCTGGGGTGCAGCCTGTTATTGCTGACGGAACAGCTCCCGGAAAGAGACACAGGAGCGGAGAAAACAGGGAACGGACGCAGGAACGGTGTGATCCCGGGGATCATCGTAATGGCCGCAATGCTTCTTACCGTGGCAACAGCCGGGAAGATTTTGCTGGAGAGCAATCTGAAGCCCAATCTGCAAAAACTGGTGAACCGGAATTATGCAGCCATGAGCTTCCGGGATTATTATGCCGTGGATGTGCTGGATCAGGTACAGGAGTACCTGCGGGAGAATACCGGGGAAGAACCACAGGATTACCGGGTCGTAAGTCTGGGGATCGATCCCGCTGCGGCATTGTATCATGGATTTTACTGTCTGGACGGCTATTCAAATAACTATTCTCTGGAGTACAAGCACCGTTTCCGGGAGATCATTGCACCGGAGCTGGACAAGAGTGAATATCTGGAAGACAGCTTTGACCATTGGGGGAATCGTTGCTATTTGTTCAGCGCGGAATGCCCCGGCTATTATACGATCGAAAAAGGCGGCTTTTATTTTCAGGACTATACGATCGATGCGGAAAGTCTGAGGCAGCTGGGCGGAAGCTATCTGTTGTCAGCAGCCTATATCGATCACAGTGAGGATACCGGTCTGGAACTGATGAGGCCGGAGGCCTTTGAGACAGAGAACAGCTATTACCGCATTTATCTCTATCGGGTAATGGATAATGAATAATAACGGAGATGGGAAGATCCTATGATTGGACAGGAAAAACGGGATAAATGGAAAAAAATCCTGCCGGAACTGCTGGCAGTTATATTGTGCCTGGTATTGATGGGTGCGGGAGTCAGCCGGAAGGAAGGCTATCACATGGACGAACTTCTGAGCTTTGAACTGGCAAATGCCAGGTATAATCCCTGGATCGTACCTACCCAGCCGGAAGGGCGTCTGGCCAAATTCGTGAACGAGGAGATCGAGGGGGACAGTGCGGGAGAGGTTCTGGAGAATCTGAAAAATACAGTAACAGATGTGCTTAGGAACCGGGGAAACAGCAAGCTGTTGTCTTATAAAGCAGATGTCTATGAGGAACCGGTCTGGATCACGGACCGGCAGTTTCAGGATTATGTTACGGTGGATCAGAAAGATGCCTTTGATTACCTGTCGGTTTATTTTAATGTAAAAGATGACAATCATCCGCCGGTACATTTTATGCTGCTGCATACCATGAGTTCTGTCTTTCGGGGAACATTGTCACCGTGGCTTGGATGCAGCATCAATCTGGTCTGTCTGGGAATTACATTGTGGCTTTTACTGCGGCTGGGGAGACAGCTGGCAGATGTGTTTTCCCTGGAAGGAAAGGGAAGACAGCTGGGGATCCTGGCGGTGCTTCTCTATGGAATGAGTACCGGAGCACTGGCTACGGTGCTGCTGATCCGTATGTATGGACTGCTTTCCTGTCTGTGTGTCGCCCTGTTTTCCGTCCATGTGGAAAAATGGAAGAATAACGGGTTTGACAAGAAAAACAAGGGCCTTATCGCTATTACGGTGCTGGGTTTCCTGACACAGTATTTTTTCCTGTTTTACTGCCTTCTGCTGGCGGCGGTTACCGCAGTGATCCTGCTGTACCGGCACAGGAACAAAGAATTATGGTGCTATATCCGGTCCATGGTGATCGCTGCAGTGATCGGACTGGTATTGTTCCCTTTTGCAATTTCGGATGTGTTCTCCAGCGGAAGAGGGACGGAAGCTCTCGGCAATCTGGCCTCCGGATTTGCCGGTTACGGACAGAGACTGGCTGCATTTGGCAGAATTCTGGCGGATCGGACAGTGGGAGCGCCTCTTCTGACCTGCGGATGTGCCGCCGGCACAATCCTGCTTCTGGGAAAGCTGTATCTGAGCTTCCGGGCCGGGAAACAGGAACAGAAAGGTGAAAATTCCGGAAGAGATGCGGCCTGGATGCTGATGGTGCCGGTGGCCGGATATTTTCTGCTGGCATCCCGCATGTCACCGTATCTGGTGGACCGCTATATTATGCCTTTGTTTCCGTTTGTGGCATTGCTGCTTGCTTTGCTATTGTGTCTCCTTGGAAAAAAACTGACAGAGATCTCCGGATGGAAAGAACAGATCGTGGGAGGCATGCTGGTGCTGTTGCTCGTGGTGGTACAGGGGCTGCGGCTTGCGGCCTATGATGGGGAATACCTCTATCAGGGATATGCCAGACAGGAAGCATTGGCGGAAGAATATGAGGAGTTCCCATGCATCTGCGTTTATGCGGGAGTGGGCTATTATGAGAACCTGCCGGAATTTATGCATTACACCAAAACTTTGCTGGTAACGGCAGAGGAACTGAAGGAACGTAAGGATACGGAATCCGTGGAGGCACTGGACCGGGTGATCGTATTGATTAAACCGGGTGTGGATAAAGAAGCAACAGTGTCTGTGCTCCGGGATAAGTATGGTTATACGTCGGAGGAACTTCTGCTTTCGGAAGGCGTGCACGGAGATATGATATATATGTTTTCCAGATAAGGAATGAAGTGATAAGAAGACAGAAATGAGGTTGAAACATGATCGCAGTTCGTTTGCTGTGGCTTGCCGTTCTGCTGGTAGCGATACCGGCATGGGTGGGAAATTGTTTTTTAAATGTGGATAAACCCTGTAGAAATCCGGTATTTCTGTGGATTAGCGGTCAGATGCTGCTATGGGCGGGATTTCAGGTGATCTGTGTGCCGGTGATCCTGTTGGAAGGCCGTATGTGGATGGTGACCGCAGCTTATTGCGGCTACATCCTGGTGCTGCTGGCAGCGGCAACGGTCCGGTATTTCCGGCAGTCCCGTACTCTGCGGGCAGTCCGGGAAGCAAAGCCGGAGAAAGCAGAGATTATTTTGTGGGTGCTGGCTGGTGTGCTTTTGCTGGTGCAGCTGGTATTGGCAGTGCTGATGGTCTACGGTGATGGTGACGATGCCTATTATGTGGCAATCTCCGCAGCGGCAGAGGAATCCGGCAGGATGTATCAGAAGATCCCTTATACGGGAATGCATACGGAACTGGATGTGAGACACGGGCTGGCACCTTTTCCCATCTGGATCGCCTGGCTTTCCCAGATGACCGGCATCACTACGGTGATCGTGGCGAAGACTCTGGTGCCGGTCGCTCTGATCTCCATGACTTACGGAGTATTCTATCTTCTGGGAAGCAGGGTATTATTCGCAGGAGAGGGCGCATACCGGAAGAAATGGGCGTTGCCTGCATTTTTACTCTGTACGGAAGTGCTGGTGCTTTTCGGAGATTATTCTTATTATACTGTAGAGAATTTTATGATTGCCAGGAGCAGACAGGGGAAGGCTGCATTGGGAAGTATCCTGATCCCCATGATATTTTTCCTGCTGCTGACACTGCTTCGAAAAATACAGGAAGAACAGAAGATCACTTTCGGTTTCTGGGTGCTGTTGGGATCTGTGATGACGGCCTGCTGTCTGGCCAGTACCATGGGAGCATTGCTGGCATGCATGCTGGTGGGAACGGCCGGGCTCTGTGGTGCGGTCAGTTACAGAAAATGGAAACTCATACTGCCATTGATCGGCTGTTGTATTCCCTGCATTGTGTATGCCGGAATGTATTTGCTGTTGGGATGATAGGACCGGAGGAGAAGAATGGATGCTTTAAAGCTGTTTCAGGAATATATGGGGACCGGACTGATCGTTCTGTGGTTCCTGGTGAGTCTGCTGTATCTGTGGCTCACAGAGAAAAGAAAATATATCCGGGTGATGTTTCTTTATGTGCCGTTAGTATTGCTGCTTGTCTTTTTTAATCCGCTGGTGGCGAAGATCGTCTCTCAGATGGCGGATGGGGAAATCTATTACCGGATCCTGTGGTTGTTGCCTGTGACACCGGTGATTGCTTTCGGTACGGTGCAGCTTTGTGGAAAACTCGCCGGTAGAAAAAGATATGTGGGGATAACGTTGGCTATTGTGCTGTTTACGATATCCGGCAGTCTGATCTACAGGAATCCCAATTTTCAGAAGGCGGAAAATGCGTATCATGTACCTCAGAGCGTTGTGGATATCTGTGATAGCATTGAGGTTCCGGGCAGAGAAGTCATGGCGGCATTCCCGGGAGAACTGCTGCAGTATGTGAGACAGTATTCCAATGTGATTTGTATGCCCTACGGCCGGGACATTATGGTGAGCAAGTGGACGGTGCAGAATGATCTTTATGATGTTATGGAGCAGGAGGTCATTGATGCACAGGAGCTGGCAGAACTGGCCAGAGAAGAGGCCTGTGCCTATGTGATCCTGTCGGAAGATAAAAAACTGGTGGGGAAGATGCAGGATCAGGAATTTGAAGAATTCGGAAGAATGCACGGATATGTGATCTACAAAGATTCCACAGTGGATCTGTATTACTTTATGAAGGAATGAGATTTCAGGGAAAAACAAGTGGCTCCCGGAGCAGCAAAGTAACTGGCTGCTTCGGGAGCCTTTTTTGACCGGAATTATTTTTCCTGGGATGCATAATCCTTGGAATAGTAATTCAGGAAGTATTCAAAACGTTTGGCGATGAGCTTACGTCCTTTTACATTCAGGTGCAGATTGTCGACAAGATATTCATCGGCATTGTCTTCGGTAATGCTGCCGTACAGGTTATCCATGAAGGATACGCTGTGGATATTGGCGGAGTAACATTCCTTGATCACATAAGTGGATAAGACATCACGGCCGTTGTAAATATACATATCGGAGCTTACATAGTCGCCGTTCTCATCCACAGCATATGCATAGGTCGGAGACATAACGATAATGCGGATCTGGGGGTAATAGTTCTGCAATACTTCAATGCTGGCCTCCAGATTGCCGGTAAACTGCGTGGGATCCGTGGGATTCTCATCACTGTACATGGCATTGCCGGACAGATAATCGGTAGCATCATACATAATGGCAACGGTGTCGATCGTGTTGAAATCCAGAGTTTTCAGTGTGTTGATTACTTCCTCTGCTTCGGCCGGTGTCTTGTCGCCCAGAGCATTGGCTGCATCGGTGTAGTAGCCATCCAGAGGAACCCCAACGGCCAGGTTCACCAGCCAGTAGAGACAGTAAGCATCCATGGGGGCAACGGTGGGGTCGTAGTTTAACTGCTGTGCAGCAAGGTAACTTCCGCTGATGGAACAGTTATAAACGGTGGTATCGGTCTCTTTGGCGATCAGATTGGCCAGATTGTCGGAAGAGTCCCTGTCATCTGCGAAGGGAGCATTTCCGAAGACAACGATATTGGAAGCATCATTAATGATCATCTGACCGTTTTCGTCGGTCAGGGGAAGGATGGAATCCCAACTGTCGTCGTAGGAACCTTGCCCGTCCTTGAAGATGTCGGACTGGCTGATCCTCTGTCCCCAGTGTGTGACGCGGTATCCTACCACGCCGACAACAATAAGAAGCACGAGAGCAAACAGTACGTGAAAATTCAGAAAGCGCCGGATACCGGCAGGGGCCGCAGACTCTTCGCCCTCAGGGATTTCTTCATCGGCATCTACGTAAAGGTCTTCTATGTCGTCATCGGAATCGGTATGGAAATTGTGCACAGAACCGGAACGAGTATTCCCGGAATGGAAATTACCAGAATCTGTGTCTTGCATTGTGTCGTTTTCCAGATCTACAATCTCAATATCCGGCATGTCATTCACAGAAGATGCGTGGATATTATGGTTGTTATTGTTTCGTTTCATGTATTCTCTCCGTTTCAGGTAATTCAATAATGTAGTGGTAAAAAGAGTTATATTGATTTTACTATTATACGAAAAGAAAGTCCATAATATTAGAAAGATTTAAGAAATTCTGAAGAAATGGGTGAATGCCTTGATGTGGGGAAAATACAATGCTATAATGTTACGGAATTATTACACCGAGAATTATGAGCAGAAGGGATAGATCAGATGAAAAAATTATTTAACCATACAAAACGTCCGGATCGTAACTGGGAAGAAGACGTACAGGATGGTTACGATTGGGACGAGGAAGAATATACCGGAGAAGAAGACGGTGAGGAATACTATGCCGACGAAGAAGAGTATCCGGAAGAGACTGACGGCGAAGAGTACTATGCCGATGAGGAAGAATACACCGGAGAAGACGACGGTGAAGAGTACTATGCCGATGCGGAAGAGTACACCGGAGAAGAAGACGGCGAAGAGTACTATGCTGATGAGGAAGAGTACACCGGAGAAGAAGACGGTGAGGAGTACTACGCCGATGAGGAAGAGCACACCGGAGAAGACGACGGTGAGGAGTACTACGCCGATGAGGAAGAGTACAGCGGAGAAGACGACGGTGAGGAGTACTACGCCGATGAGGAAGAACACACCGGAGAAGAAGACGGTGAGGAGTACTATGCCGATGATGTGGAGTACATCGAAGAGAGTGACGATGAAGAGTATTATGCCGACGAGGATTACGAGGAAGAGCCGGCTCCCACGGGCAGGAGAAAGACCGGGGGCAAAAAGCAGGGCGGAATCGCTGTAATCTGGACAAAATTCCTGAACCTGAGTACCATGGACCGGATCATGGCAGCTACCGGAGTGGCGGTACTGATTCTGGCTATCGTGACCGGAAGTGTCTATGCCAGTGCCCGGGCAGTGGATGGACAGGTATCGGAGTTCGTCAGCGTGGGAACACAGCTGGACGGCATCCAGATGATCGGTGAGCAGGGACTTCTGGCAGTGGCAGACGCACAGATGGCAAAGATCGCGGCAGCCAATGCGGTAGAAGAAGATCCGGAAGAACAGAAGGAATATGAAGAGGCAGAGTACACCAACGGCGGTACGGTAGAACTGGAGCTGGTCTCTGTACAGAAGGATCTGAAGATCAAATTTAACAATAAAAAGACCGCCAAGCTGATCTCCAACGTACCCTTCAGCGTAACCATCACAGATCCCAACGGCAAGACCGAGACCTGGACTGATGACGATATGGACGGTATTATCTATAAAAAGGGTATTACGCCGGGGAATTACTCCGTAGCGGTAAACGCACTGACGGATGATAAATACAAGGACTATGTTCTGCCGACAGCAGCACAGAAAGTAGAAGTAAAGAAAGATATCGCCTATAAAAAGGTCGATGTCTCCAATGAGATCAAGAAAGAATCTGAGATCAATGCTGCAAAAGAGGATACACAGATCAAGGATACTACTGTAGAGTCCACACTGCAGGATACTGTGCAGTGGGTGGCAAGTACCGCAACTGCCAATACTTATAAAGAAGTATCCAAGGATACCATTACCGATCCGGAGACCGTAACGGTGGCTTACAGCGGTAAGTTCCTGCGGATGGCAGAAGTGTCTCCTACAGCGGAACCAACAGCGGAACCGACAGCAGAACCTACAACAGAGCCCACAGCAGAACCTACAAAAGAACCGACAGTATCCCCGACTGCAGAGCCCACAGCGACTCCGACAGTAACCCCGACGGCAACAGCAACCCCGACGGCAACAGCAACCCCTACAGCGACTCCGGCGGCAACAGCAACCCCGACAGCGGCCCCTACGGCAACTCCTACAGCGACTCCTACGGCAACCCCTACAGCGACTCCGGCGGCGACAATTACTCTGGATAAAACGGCAGTGACGACTTATCAGAAGGCAACGGATACAGTTACCGCAAAAGTCAGCGGAAGTGGAACCGTAAGTGCGGCTTCCAGCGATACCGGTATAGCAACTGTGGCTGTAAGCGGCAAGACCATTACTATCACCGGTGTGAAAGCGGGAAGTGCTACGGTAACGGTAACGTATACAGAAGGCAGCAACAAGGTGGAAGCCAAGTGCACAGTAACTGTAAAGGCTTCCAATGCGAGAGAAGATAAAACTACCAAGCTGAAAGACAAGAGCGGTGTACAGCTGTATGTACAGGATGGTGACAGCTATCGTGAAGCAGTCTATGCGGATTACTTTACTGCCTCTAAGTTCTTTATCAAAGGTGATGTGAAATACACCGGATGGCAGACACTGGACGGAAAGCTTTATTTCTTTACAGCGGATGGCAACAAGGTTACCGGAGAACAGGTCATTCAGGGCGCAAAATACAATTTTGCCAGTGACGGATCTCTGGTAGTTGGTTCCGGCACCATGGGAATCGATGTGTCCAAGTGGAATGGAAAAATTGACTGGAACGCCGTGAAGAATTCCGGTGTCAGCTACGTGATCATCCGTGTGGGTTATCGCGGTTCCTCTCAGGGAGCACTGATCGATGACCCTACCTTCAAGACCAACATCAAGGGAGCTACGGCAGCAGGACTGAAAGTGGGTGTATACTTCTTTACCCAGGCAGTGGATGAGGTCGAGGCAGTACAGGAAGCCTCCATGGTACTGGACCGTATCAGCGGTTACAAGATTTCCTATCCGGTATTCCTGGATGTGGAAGGAAGCGGCGGAAGAGGTGATAAGATCGATTCCGCTACCAGAACGGCAGTATGTAAGGCATTCTGCAATACCATCCAGAATGCAGGATACACCGCAGGTGTGTATGCCAACAAGACCTGGCTCAGCCAGAAGATGGATGCAAGTGCACTGAGTGGCTACAAGATCTGGCTGGCCCAGTATGCAGCAGCACCCACCTACACCGGACGCTATGATCTGTGGCAATACAAATCCACAGGAAAAGTCAGCGGCATCAGCGGCAATGTGGATCTGAACCTCAGCTACCTGGGATATTAACATCAGCAATGACCAGCCGGTGAGACTGCTTGCAGGCGGAACCGGCTGGCCATTAGCTGATGAAACACACATGAGCATGTAGGACGATAGTCCGGAATGCGAATGTGTGTCACGGGTTCGAGAGCACGAAGTGCGGAGGAGCCGTGTTGATATCCTGCTCGTTTTATGGTAAAATATCCCTATCTATAACAAAAAATGTGCGCTGTGCGCAGAACGGAGAAAAAATGAGAACTTATCTGGTAACAGGAGGGGCCGGTTTTATCGGTTCCAACTATATTCATTACATGTTTAAAAAATACGATAATGAAATCCGTATCATCAACGTGGATGCACTGACCTATGCAGGCAATCTTGAGAATCTCAAGGACGTGGAGAAGCGTGAGAACTACACCTTTGTCAAGGCTAATATCTGTGACAAGGATGCCATCAGCAAAATTTTCGCAGAGAATGATATCGACCGTGTGGTACATTTTGCGGCAGAAAGCCATGTAGACAGAAGTATCCGCAACCCGGAGATCTTCGTACAGACCAATGTCCTGGGTACTGCAGTGATGCTGAACTGTGCCAAGGCAGCCTGGGAGCTTCCCGATGGCAGCTTCAAAGAAGGCAAGAAGTTCCTGCATGTATCTACAGATGAGGTCTACGGATCTCTTCCCGATGATGACAGTGCATTCTTCTATGAGACCACTCCGTATGATCCCCACAGCCCTTACTCCGCAAGTAAGGCAAGCTCGGACATGCTGGTGAAGGCATATATGGATACCTATCATTTCCCTGCCAACATTACCAACTGCTCCAACAATTACGGTCCTTTCCAGTTCCCTGAGAAGCTGATCCCTCTGATCATCAATAATGCATTGCATGGCAAAAAGCTTCCGGTCTACGGTGACGGTAAGAACGTCCGTGACTGGCTGTATGTGGAAGACCATGCTAAGGCTATCGATATGGTACAGGAACAGGGAAGACTGTTCGAAACCTACAATGTGGGCGGACATAATGAGAAGCAGAATATCGAGATCATCCACATTATCATTGAGACTCTGCAGGAGATGCTTCCGGATTCCGATCCCCGCAAGGCACATATTAACAACGACCTGATCACTTACGTGGAGGATCGTAAGGGACATGACAGAAGATATGCCATTGCACCGGACAAGATCAAGGCAGAGATCGGCTGGTATCCCGAGACCATGTTCAAGGAAGGCATCCGCAAGACCATCGCCTGGTACTTCGAGCATGAAGACTGGATGAATAATGTGACCAGCGGTGATTACCAGAAGTACTACAATGAGATGTACGAAGAAAAGTAAAGAATACCTGTTAAATGGGAACGATGAACGTCGTTCCCATTCGGTGTGTTAAAAAACAAGTAAAAAGAAGCCCGAAAAGGGCGGATCGGAGGACGAAATGAAAGGAATTATACTGGCGGGAGGTTCCGGAACCAGACTGTATCCCCTGACAAAAGCGATTTCCAAGCAGATCATGCCGGTGTACGATAAACCCATGATCTATTATCCCCTGTCAACACTGATGCTGGCAGATATCAGAGAGGTATTGATCATCTCCACCCCAAGAGACCTTCCGGTATTTCAGGAATTGCTGGGAGACGGCAGCCAGCTGGGCATGCACCTGGAATATGCGGTGCAGGATCAGCCCCGCGGGCTGGCAGATGCCTTTATCATCGGTGCGGATTTCATCGGTAATGACAGAGTGGCACTGGTACTGGGAGATAATATTTTCTACGGACAGAGCTTTTCCGCAGTATTGCGCAGAGTAGCTGCCAGAGAAAAGGGCGCAACTATTTTCGGCTATTATGTGCGTGATCCCAGAGAATACGGTGTAGTGGAATTTGATGAGAACGGCAAGGCACTTTCCATCGAGGAGAAGCCGGAGCATCCCAAGAGCAATTATGCGGTTCCCGGACTGTATTTCTATGACAATGCTGTAGTGGAGATCGCAAAGAATGTAAAGCCCTCTGCAAGAGGAGAGATTGAGATCACCAGCATCAACAACGAGTACCTGAACAGAGGCAGTTTACAGGTAGAGACACTGGGAAGAGGCTTTGCATGGCTGGATACCGGCAATCATGATGCCCTTCTGGATGCGGCAGATTTTGTGGCGGCTTTCCAGAAGAGACAGGGTCTGTACATTTCCTGTATTGAAGAGATCGCTTTCAAGCGAGGATTCATTGACAAAGAGCAGCTGCTTGCTCTGGCAGAGCCGCTGCTTAAGACGAACTACGGAAAATATCTGGTAGAGGTAGCAAATGGACTCTAAGCTGCGGAAAATGGCGATTCTGGCCTCCATGGCGGTGATCCTGCTGGTGGCACTGCTGGTCATGTATGTCAACAGGGAGCAGTTTACGGCAGCTTCCGGACCGCCGGCATCCGGCACTCAGAATGCCGGAGCGGGTGACAGTGCATCTCCGGCGGAAAATGGCGATCAGGCAGAAGAGACGGTCTCACCGGATGGTCAGATCGGCAATGATCTGAAGGCATTTTTAAAAGATAATACGTTTTTTGATCAGGAAGTAAATCCAATTCTGGAAGCTGCAAAGGATAACAGCAACCGTCTATCTCTGGTAGCCACCTCCATAGAAAAGGATCTGCGGATCCAGATCGTGGACAACGAAGGAAGTCCGGTGACCGGGGAGAGCTTCTACGTACGACTGGACGGTTTGGGAGATTACAAGGATCTGGATCAGGACGGTATCATTTACATTGGAGATCTGGATTCCGGAGACTATTATATTGAGCTCCTTCCCATTGAGGGATATAAGGTTCCGGTCAGTGAGACAAGAGTTCATGTCAAGGATAAAGTGGAGTTTCTGGCCATTGACGATATTTCCCTGTTGATCAAGACGGAGGATGAAGTGGATGCAGAAGCCGAGGACAGCGCCGTGGCAGGTGCTCTGGCAGATGCGGACAAGACAGAGATCCAGAAGCTGCAGACCACGTCCGGTAACGCAAAGGTCGGTATCGATGTCTCCAAATGGAACAAGGAGATCGACTGGGATAAGGTGGAAAACGCAGGAGTGCAGTTTGCCATTATCCGTGCCGGATACCGCGGTTCGGTAACCGGAAGCCTGGTGGAAGATCCCATGTTCGTGACGAACATGAAGGGTGCACAGGCCGCAGGAATTCCGGTGGGCGTATACTTTTTCACCCAGGCTGTGGATGAGAAGGAAGCTGTGGAAGAGGCTTCCGCGGTGATCGAACTGATCCGGGATTACCGGCTGAACTATCCGGTATTTATCGATACCGAAGGTGCGGGCGGTAACGGCCGTGCGGACAGTCTGGATGCGGAGACCAGAACACTGGTATGTGAAGCGTTCTGCAGGACCATAGAAAATGCCGGATACACGGCGGGTGTCTATGCCAGCCGTAACTGGTACAACAATAATCTGCAGACAGCAAGACTGGAAAACTATCATATCTGGCTGGCAGAGTATCGCAGTGTTCCGTTATATCAGGGATATTATAAGACCTGGCAGTATACCTCCAAGGGAAAAGTGGACGGCATCGAAGGTCGTGTGGACATGAATATCACCTACGAATAGTCAATAAAAATAGAGAGTGAGGACGAAATAAATGGGTAAAATAACAGTAGAAACCTGTGAAATTGAAGGATTAAAGATCATTACTCCTACGGTATTCGGAGATACCAGAGGATATTTTATGGAGACTTACAATTATAACGATTTCAAGGCTGCGGGAATTCCTGAGGTGTTCGTACAGGACAATCAGTCCGCTTCCAAGAAGGGTGTATTGCGTGGACTGCATTTCCAGAAACATTTTCCTCAGGACAAGCTGGTGCGCGTGATCCGCGGAGAAGTCTATGACGTGGCAGTGGATCTGCGGGAAGGTTCCAGGACTTTCGGCCAGTGGTACGGAGTGCTTTTGTCTGAAGAGAACAAGAAGCAGTTCTTTATCCCGAAGAATTTTGCACATGGTTTTCTGGTACTGTCGGATTATGCGGAATTCTGCTATAAATGTACGGATTTCTATCATCCCGATGATGAGGGCGGTATCGCTTACAACACACCGGATATCGGTGTGAAATGGCCGATTCCAGAAGGCATGGAACTGACGCTTTCCGAGAAGGATACCAAGTGGGGCACATTGGAACAGTACGTGAAGGAAAAAGAGAATGAAGGTAAGTAAAAAAGCGGGCATTGCCCTGTTTGTGACAACGGCAGTGATCATGGCAGTACTTATTGTATTCCATAAGAATCCGGGACCTGCGGCGGATCCGGGACAGGAACTGGCCAAGAAGATCATTTCCTGCGTAGTGATCGCGGCGGCATGCGTTGCTTTTATTCACTGGTATGATAAATTCACCGGACTGCCGGTGGAACTGTTCCAGAACCGGCATCTGATCTGGAAACTGGCCAAAAATGATTTCAAAAAAAGATATGCGGGATCTTATCTGGGTGCGGTATGGGCTATGGCACAGCCGGTGGTCACGGTGGCTATGTATTACATTGTTTTTGATAAGATCATGGGTAATACGAGTACTCCCCTGCGGGAGGGTGTGGAAGTACCCTTTGTATTGTTCCTGACGGCTGGGCTTGTACCCTGGTTCTATTTTAGTGAGGCATTAAACAATGGAACCAATGCGCTGCTGGAATATAACTATCTGGTGAAAAAAGTAGTATTTAAGATCAGTATCCTGCCTATCATCAAGATTATTGCAGCCACCTTTATTCATGTATTTTTTGTGTGTCTGCTGTTGATTGTGGCAGCAATTTACGGGTATTATCCTACCATATATACGATACAGATCGTATACTATAGCTTCTGCCTGTTCATTTTTGTACTGGCACTCAGCTATACGACTTGTGCAGTAGTAGTATTTTTCCGGGATCTGTCTCAGATCATCAGTATCGGATTGCAGATCGGCATGTGGGCCACTCCTATTTTGTGGAATCTGGATTCCCTGTCCGGCAATTGGATCACGATTCTGAAGCTGAATCCGCTGGTGTATATTGTAAACGGTTACCGCAGTGCTATCTATGAGAAAGAATGGTTTTTCCAGGATTTCTTTTCCACCATGTATTTCTGGATCGTGACGGTAGTGCTGTTCGGATTGGGAGCCGTTATTTTCAAACGATTGAAGGTACATTTCGCAGACGTGCTATAGCCCGGAAGACGAATGATCGTTACGATTTCGAGAGTTCGCAGAACGGAGAAATCGTATTATAAAAAGAAGCAGAGCATAGCAAAACTTTTAAAATGGAGACCTTGTGGGGAGGGGCTGCATTACGAAACTGTTGTGGGGAAAACAGAAAGGGTGAAAGTAATTGAAGGGTGCTCGTGAAAAATTAAGAAAATTCTGGTTATGGAAGCCGGGGAAGATCCTGCTGGCAGTGGGATGCTGCGGACTGCTGTTGTTGACGCTGATTCCATTGTTTCGGCTGACAGTCTATGCGGTTCCGTATTATGATGATTACAATTTCGGAAGATTTGCCAGAGCTGCCATGGAGCAGGAACAGTCAAAATGGGCTGCCATCTCCGGGGCACTGGATTGTTCCAGAACCCAGTGGTATGCGTGGCAGGGAACCTATTCCTCTATTTTCTTTATGACATTGATGCCGGCAATCTGGGGAGAACAGTATTATTTTCTGGGGCCGGTGTTCATCCTGCTGCTATTGCTGGCGGGTACTATGACATTTACCCATGTGATTCTGCGGAAAGTATTGAACATGGAAAAATGGACCGGACTGGCAGTACAGGCAGTGATCACAGCGGCAGTCTTTATGTTCATTTATTCCGCACAGAGTGGCTTCTACTGGTATAACGGCGGAGTTCATTACGTGGGAATGCACGGCTTTGGATTGTTGATGTTGTCTGTGGCAATCTGTCTGGAGAGAGCAGAAGGAAGAACTGCTACCGGGCTGCTATTTACGGCCTCGGTACTGCTTTCCATGATCACGGCCGGAAGCAATTTTGTCACGGCATTGCAGGGACTTTTATCGCTGTTGACGATTCTGTTTATAAGTGTGGTAGTGGAACACCGAAAAAAGGGACTGTGGCTGTTGCCTGCTACGCTGGTATACATTATAGGATTTGGGCTGAATGTAGCGGCACCGGGCAATTCCGTGCGGGCCCGCAGCTATGTCGGCTGGGGATACAGTCCCCTGGAGTCCATCGGCAGATCTTTTCTGGAAGGAGTAAAACATCTTCCAGAGTTTACGGGATCTATTGTTCTGATGGTAATGGTGATGCTGTTACCCCTGATCTGGCAGGCACTTAAGGAGACGGAGTATCGTTTCCGGTATCCGGGAGTCGTACTTCTGTGGTCCTTCTGCCTGTATGCCACCGGTTACACCCCAAGCCTGTATTCCCTCGGACATGCCGGATTATCCAGAACTCTGAATGCGGTGAAGATCACATATTTATTGCTGTTGTTCCTGAACGAAATATACTGGTGTGGCTGGCTGCAGCAAAGACTGCAGAAGAAGGCATCAGGCAGCACGGCAAGATGGCTGGCGAACTGGAACGGAGCCGCAGTGTGGTGGTTTTATGCGATTATGGGTCTGGAATTTATCATGATCTTTCAGGTGTCACCCAATCAGGCAGGACATTATTCGGCTTATGGGGCCTATTACTATGTGCATACCGGAGAAGCGTATAATTTCCATCAGGAATATCTGGAACGGGTGGAGAAGCTATTGGGAGATGAGGATGATGTACAGCTGCAACCTTATCACTACAAGCCCTGGTTTTTGTGCATGGGAGACCTCTCGGAGGATGAAAATAACGAGGCCAACCGTTCTCTGGCCATATGGTATGACAAAGACAGTGTAACGCTGATAAGCGAGGATTAAAATTGATGCAGGAAAAGAAAAAGCTGGCCATTGAAGTCGATAATGTCCAGAAGATCTATAAACTATATGATAAGCCCTCAGATCGGATGAAGGAGGCTTTCGGCTTCGGAAAAAAGAAGAAGCATAAGCTTCACTATGCCCTGAAGGGGGTGGACATGAAGATCTATCAGGGAGAAACGGTGGGTATTATCGGTACCAACGGTTCCGGTAAATCCACGATCCTGAAGATCATCACCGGTGTATTGAATCCCACTTCGGGAAGAGTGCTGGTAAATGGCCGTATTTCCGCTCTGCTGGAGCTGGGTGCCGGATTCAATATGGAATATAACGGCATTGAAAATGTGTATCTGAACGGGACGATGATGGGATTTTCCGAGAAGGAGATCGAGGCAAAGCTTCCGGAGATCTTAAGTTTTGCGGATATCGGAGATTACGTCTATCAGCCGGTGAAGACTTATTCCAGCGGTATGTTCGTCCGGCTGGCCTTTGCGGTGGCCATCAATATCGAGCCGGAGATCCTGATCGTGGATGAGGCTCTGAGTGTCGGTGACGTATTTTTCCAGGCAAAATGTTATCATAAATTCGAAGAATTCAAGAAGATGGGCAAGACCATTGTGTTCGTCAGTCATGATCTGAGCAGTATCAGCAAATATTGTGACCGTGTATATCTGCTGAATCAGGGAAATATCCTGGGCGAAGGCAGTCCCAAGGCTATGATCGACACCTACAAGAGGGTATTGGTGGGACAGTATGACGGCCAGGAGAGTGTGGGAGAAGAGACTGCCAGTCTGCTGGATGATGAAGACCTGCAGAGAGCAGCTGCCCAAAAAGCAGATGAGAAGGGGACCGATGCTTCCCAGGCTTCCATGGAGGCCAAGGGGCAGAATCCCAATGCCCTGGAATACGGTACGAAGCAGGCACAGATTGAGGAATTTTACATTACGGATGACAGAGGGGTTCCCACCAATGCGATCCTGAAGGGCAGTATGTTTACCATCCATATGCGGGTTCGTTTTATGGATCATATTCCGGCCCCCATTTTTGCATTTTCTGTAAAAAACGTCATCGGTGTGGAGATCACCGGTACAAATACCATGATTGAAAAGGCTTTTCTGGACAGCGTGGAGCCGGGAGAGGTGAAAAATGTGACTTTTACCCAGAAGATGAACTTACAGGGTGGTGAGTATCTGCTGTCTCTGGGAGTGACCGGCTACAATCAGGATACCTTCGAGGTATATCACAGACTGTATGATGCCTTGAATATTACGGTGGTATCGGACAAGAATACCGTAGGATATTATGATATGGATTCCGAAACAAAAGTATGGGATGCGGAGGAGAAGTAAGGAATGACAGAGACCATCGGGAAGATCACACTGAATCTGGATAAATATCCCGGCGAGGATTATTATTGCGACGGCAGTGTGGAGGACGAGATCTTAGACATTGTAAAAAAATACAGTACGGTGGAATATGACAGGATCATTGCGGAGCGAAAGAGCTGGCCGATCCTGTATCATTTGTCTGCTCTCCGGGAAAATATCGTGGATTTCCTTCCCATACAGAAAACAGAGAAAGTGCTGGAAGTGGGCAGTGGATGCGGAGCCATCACGGGTGCACTGGCAAGAAAAGCCGGGGAAGTGACCTGTGTGGATCTCTCGAAGAAGCGCAGCCTGATCAACGCCTACCGCCACAGCGAATGTGAAAATGTGACGATCCATGTGGGCAATTTCACGGATGTGGAACCGGAACTTCCCGCAGACTATGACTATATCTGTCTGATCGGTGTTTTTGAGTACGGACAGGCTTACATAGGCGGCAAGACGCCTTACGAGGATTTCCTTAAGATCCTGCAGAAGCATCTGGCACCGGACGGCAGGATCGTGATTGCCATTGAGAACAAATACGGATTGAAATATTTTGCCGGATGCAAGGAAGATCATCTGGGCAGCTGGTTTTCCGGCATTGAAAATTATCCGGAGGGCGGTGTGGTACGCACGTTTTCCCGGAAAAAGCTGGAGCGCATTTTCGATGCCTGCGGTGTGGGAGAACGCAGTTTTTATTATCCGTATCCCGATTATAAATTTATGACCACAGTCTATTCCGATGCTTATCTTCCAGGACGTGGAGAGCTGTCCAACAATCTGCGGAATTTTGACCGGGACAGAATGCTGTTGTTCGATGAGAAGAGTGCTTTTGACGGAATTGTGGAGGAAGGATTGTTTTCCGTTTTTTCCAATTCCTATATGGCGGTGATCGGAGCACCTCTGGATCTGAAATATGCCAGATATTCCAATGACCGTGCGGAAAGCTTCCGGATCCGCACCGAGATCCTGCGGGACAAGGAAGGCTGTAAGACGGTCCGAAAATATCCGCTGACAAAAGAAGCGGAAGCCCATGTGCGTCATATGCCGGAGGCTTATGAAAAATTGAAGGAACGGTATGCGGGAAGCAGTCTGGATGTCAATGTCTGCCATCTGAGAGAAGAGAACGGCATACCTTATGCGGAATTTGAGTTCGTGCCGGGCAGACCGCTGTCGGAACTGATGGACGAATGCCTGGACAGGCAGGATGTGGAGGGATTTCACAACCTGTTCGCAGAATATCTGGAGAGAGTGGGCTACGGGGAGGATGTGCCGGTGGCGGACTTTGATCTGATCTTTGCCAATATTCTGGTGGATGGTGACCACTGGACACTGATTGATTATGAATGGACTTTTGACCGTCCCATAGAGACCAGAGCTCTGGCCTTCCGGGCTGTATACTGTTATGTACTGGAAGATGAAAGACGTAATGCACTGGAACTGGATCGTATTCTGGATCGTCTGGGCATCACGGAAAACGAAGCCAGACAGTACAGAGAGCAGGAGATGGAATTTCAGAAATATGTGACCGGACAGAAATTGTCCATGGGTGAGATCCGCAATCTCTTAGGCGGCGAAATTTATAAGCCCACGGAATGGATCGGACGGTTCCGTCAGACGGAGGGAGAACTCAGGGTACAGATCTATGAGGACAAGGGACAGGGATTTTCTGAAGAAAATTCTTATTTCCCGGAGAACGTCTATGCAGAGGAAAAACAGGCGGAATTTACGGTGAATTTCGATGGAAATGTCCATTATTTACGGCTGGATCCGGCCATGTGCGCCTGCGTGTGTAAAATCCGGGAGCTTACCATGAACGGACAGCCGGTTCCTGTGCAGGACAAAAAGATCGTTACCACCAATGGAAAAATCTTAAAGTCCGCAGACGGTGCGGAGCATCCCAGCGTGGTATTTCCCACGGAGGATCCGAATCTGACGATCCGGGTGGATGCATTGGACAGAAAGGCAGAGAACATCCTGACTGTGAAAATGGAGATCGTGCAGATTCCCCCTGCTGTGGCAAGTGACATGGCGGGAGCGGTGAAAAAATTTTTCTAAGGAGACAGGAAACTTGAGCATTCGGACGTCAGTAAAGCAGATGCTTGTCAGACAACAGGATAGAAAGTATGAAGCAGAACTGGCAAAGCTGCGGGTGACCTACGCGCAATGGGCTGCGGAGCAGGAAAAAAAGATTGCGGAAACAGTGGTCACAGAGATCGGGGAAAGAGCCGGTCTTGCGGAATTCGTGATCTACAGGCAGCAGAAAGGACAGCTGGCGGAAAATGCTGTGGAGCGGATCAATGCGTATTTTGTGAAGCATCCGGAGGCAGAGATCGTCTATGGAGATGAAGATCTGCTGTCAGAGAACGGAGAGCGTGTGATCCCCTGGTTCAAGCCTTGCTGGGCTCCGGATACCTACCGGGCTTTCTTCTATGTGGGAAGCGTCGTGGCAGTGCGGAGCAGACTGCTGCAGAAACTGGGGGAGCCCGGGGTTGTGACAGAAGGAGAGAGCACCGGCAGGGAAATAGTATTTTCGAAAGCGGAAGAGATCCGTCCCCTGATGGACCGGCTGTTTCTGGCGGCCGGTGGATTTGAGAGAGGCTGTCATACCATTGGACATCTGGAAGAAGTGCTGTTTCACGGCACTTTTGGTACTGCGGGAATCGGACTGCAGGGACCGGCAGAAACCAGCCGGGAGAAAGCGGAAGATGAGCAGAACCCCTGGGAAGAGTACCGGACGGCAGCGGAATCCGCAAAACTGTCCGTGGAACTGGCGGCCAAAGCGGCAGAGGAAGCCAGAGAACTGTTCGCCAGAGAGCTTAGGGTCTCTGTGATCATTCCTTCCAAAGATAATCCTTCCGTACTGGGAAAATGTCTGCGGTCGCTGACGCAACGCCCGGAGGGCAGTGTCCCAGTGGAAATCCTGCTGATAGATAACGGAAGTAACGAGGAAAACAGGAAAAAAACAGAACAGCTGGTGGAAGAAATCCGGACAGCCGGAACACCGATCCGGTATGTATATGAGCCTGCGGAGTTCAATTTTTCCACCATGTGTAATCGTGGCGCAGAACTGGCAGATGGCAAGCTGCTGCTGTTCTTAAATGATGATATTGAATTATGTGAGAATGACTGGCTGGATAAAATGGTGTCCAGAGCCTTGCAGCCTTATGTGGGCAGTGTGGGACTGAAACTTTATTATCCGGATTCCGTGAAGATCCAGCATGACGGCATTGTCAATCTGCCGGTGGGACCGGTGCATAAGCTACAGTTTATGGAGGATGACAGAAGCTACTATTTTGGACGGAACCGTTTTACACAGGATTGTGTGGCCGTGACGGGAGCCTGTCTCCTGATCCGGACAGAGGTGTTCCGGGAGGCCGGAGGATTCCGGGAAGTGTTGCGGGTAGCCTATAATGATGTGGAACTGGGCTTCCGGCTTCTGGAAATGGGATACTACAATGTGGTGTGGAACGACCGCTTTGCATATCACCATGAATCTCTCAGCCGGGGAAGCGATGAAAGTCCTGAGAAAATGCAGCGTCTGGTACAGGAGAGAGAACTGCTCTACCAGATGCATCCACAGTTCCGGGGAGAGGATCCTTTTTACCCGAAGGGGCTGAACCGGGAGGGACTGGACAGCCGTGTGGTTCCGGCATATCTGACAGATCGGAATGTTTTACAGGAGCCTTTCTGGAAAAGGGGACTTCCTGGCGGAGAGGAATTACAGAAGATCCGCAGGGATAACTGCCTGATGGCCAGAGTAGAGACAGCGGGACCGGAGCGGATCCAGGGATACAGTGTAATTCTGGGAGACGATAATGCCTGCTATGAAAAACATCTGTTGCTGATTCCCTGTGGGGAAACAGAAGGACAGGATGTGTGGTCCATGCAGTTGATGCCTGCCTACCGACAGGAACTGGAGGAAAATCTTCCGGATCAGAAAAATGTGGCATTGGGCGGCTTTTGTGTCCTCAGAGAAGGAGAACAACTGCCGGCGGGAAACTATACGATCGCTGTTCTTGTGGTGAATCGTGTCAGCAAGCTGAAACTTTGGAATACTACGGGAAAATATCTGACCGTAGAGCTTCCGGCAGCAAAAGAATAAAACAGATGCATGATCCGCTAAAATGCGGTGAAAGTATCACGGAGGAGACATATGTCAGAGAGCAACACCGAGATCAATTATAAGGAAGCCTACGAGAGAGAGCATGAAAAATGTGCGGATCTGGCGGACAAGATCGTAGTACTGGAATCGGAGAAGGAAGATCTGCAGTTCAAACTGGACCGAATCAAGAAAAATAAATTCTGGAAGGCTACAGGACCTGCCAGAAGTGTGATCCATTTTGCCCAGAGACAGAAGGAACGGCTGTCTCATTGCGGTGGTCCCAAAGATATTCTGCGGAAGATCCGTAACAAGAGTCACCAGAAGAGCCTGATGGAATCCTACGGTACCGGAAGCTTTCCCGATGCGGAGCAGAGGAAGAAAGAGGAAGAAACGGTATTCCCCTATATGCCGAAGATCAGTATTCTCGTGCCGTTGTGGAATAACAAGAGAGAGTTCCAGATACAGATGCTGGACTGCGTCATGAACCAGACCTATCAGAACTGGGAACTGTGTCTGGCGGACGGTTCCGATGCGGAACATGCTTACATCGAAGAACTCTGCAAGGAGTACGCGGCGAAATCAGATGGCCGTATTGTATATAAGCACCTGGACCATAACGGAGGTATTTCCTACAACACCAATGAGTGTTACAAGCTGGCCACCGGAGACTATATCGGACTGTTCGATCAGGATGACATTCTGCATCCTTCCGTATTGTATGCCTATGTCAAGGAAATCAATGAACAGGGTGCGGATTATCTGTACTGTGATGAGACCACCTTCCAGGAGGACAATATTAATAAAATGCTGACCATGCATTTTAAGCCGGATTATGCACCGGATAATCTGCGGGCCAACAATTATATCTGTCATTTCAGCGTCTTTTCCAGAAAACTTCTGGAAGGCGAGGAACTGTTCCGTACGGCTTTTGACGGTGCGCAGGACCACGATATGATCCTGCGTCTGACGGACAGAGCACAAAAGATCGTACATGTGCCCAGACTGATGTATTACTGGAGAAGCCATGCGGGCAGTACCGCCGCCAGTATTGACGCAAAGCCCTATGCCATCGAGGCGGCAAAGGGTGCCGTGGCGGATCATCTGAAAAAGCATGGATTCAAACATTTTCAGATCACCAGTACCAGAGCCTGTGCCACAATTTTCCGGATCCGCTATCAGATTCTGGGAGATCCGAAGATCTCCATCGTGATCGCCAACAAGGATCACGTGGAAGATCTGAAGAGATGTATTACTTCTATTCAGAAGAACAGCACCTGGAGCAACTACGAGATCATCGTGGTGGAGAACAACAGCACCACACCGGAAATCCGGGATTACTATTCCCAGCTGCTGGGATTGTCCGGCAATGATTCCTACGCAGAGAGATGCAAGCTGCATACCGTCTGCGGTCATGACGGCGGGATTCTGCACAGCGAGGACGGCCGGATCTCTGTGGTGACCTATCATGGTGACTTTAATTATTCTGCTGTAAATAATCTGGGAGTATCCTATGCCACCGGAGATTATATCCTTTTGCTGAACAATGATACGGAAGTGATCACTGCCAACTGGACGGAAGAGATGCTGATGTATGCACAGCGGGAAGATGTGGGTGCCGTAGGTGCAAAGCTGTATTATGCGGACAAGACGATCCAGCATGCCGGTGTAGTCATCGGACTGGGGGCACATCGCACCGCAGGACATACCCATTATCGTATTCCGGTACAGAACCTCGGCTACATGGGACGCCTGTGTTATACCCAGAATGCCACGGCAGTGACCGGAGCATGTCTGTTGGTGAAAAAGAGTCTGTATGAGCAGGTGGGAGGACTGGATGAGAGCTTTGTGATCTCCTTAAATGATGTGGATTTCTGCCTGAAATTACGTAAACTGGGACTTTTGAATGTGTGGACTCCTTTTGCAGAGCTGTATCATTACGAATCCATCTCCAGAGGACTGGACGATCAGGGAGAGAAAGCCGAACGCTATAATAAGGAATCGGAACATTTCCGCGAAAAATGGAAGGCTGAACTGGAGGCGGGAGATCCGTATTACAATCCGAATTTCTCGCTGGACCGCAGTGATTATGCACTGAAGGATCCGGCAGTTAGCGGACATTAAATAATTCTTTTCAGTAAAGGCAATCTATGGTAAAATATCACCGGAGAGCGTTTACTGAAGATATTGAAAGATATTGAATGATAGCGATAAAACAGGAGGATAGGAAAATGAGTTATATGGACGAACTGAATTTC
>OJMO01000230.1_pt1 | contig 43071 bp, 36 predicted proteins | sample 1597241 | NCBI WGS metagenome assembly OJMO01 (sample SAMEA2452129, study PRJEB22498) | human gut metagenome | biome: human feces; feature: human gut; material: feces | place: Australia | collected 2012 | reverse complement strand
ATATGATGCTTTCGGCGTTGAAAAGAATATTGATGATTCTGATACTAATGCGTTCCGTTATTGCGGTGAGTATTACGACGCTGAAACGGGTACAATTTATCTTAGAGCAAGATATTATAATCCTATAAACGGAAGATTTACAAGTCGGGACACTGCACTTGGAAATCCCGCTGATCCTTTAAGCCTTAATCTTTATACATACTGTCATAATAATCCTGTATTAGGCGTTGATCCAAGCGGACATTTCTTTGAAACGCTTCTTGATGTTGTTGGATTGGTTGTTGATGTAGTTGATTTTGTAAAGGAACCATCGGTTGGAGGATTTGTAGATATAGCTTGGGACATCGGAGGACTGTTAGTACCGGGTGTTCCGGGATCTTATGCCGGCGATGCTGTAGAAGCTGTATATGATGTAACTAAGGCTGTTGATAAGGCGCATGACGTAAAGAAAGCTGCAAATGCGGCTGACGCAGCAGGAGACTTAGGAAAAGCTGCTAAAAAGCTTGATACTGCAAGCGACGCTTACAAGGATATTGACCGCTCTACCGAGGTTTTACAGCAGGGTAAGAAAGTTCCGAATCAATACGGAAAAAAAGGATGTTCAGAACATAGAGCTGAAATTGATAAAGCTGTTGATGATATGCAAAAAAGAGGATTAGATACTGCTACTGAGTATAAATTTGATACTTATGGTGGTTATAAAAATTCAAGATATGCAGACGCAGTAGGTATAAAAGACGGTAAGATAGTTGAAATTCATCAGGTCGGAGTTTCTACTAAACGAGGATTACCGGTTTCAAGAGAGAGAAAGGCAATTAGTGATATAGAAAATTCTACTGGTATTAACGTCACATTCCATTCATATAAAAGAAGGTAGTTATTTTGGGAAAACAAATAATTTTTCATATGGATACTCAAGACGAATTGAAATTCGTTGAATATATAAAATCCAAAGGTTTATTGATTTTTTTAAAAGAGGATGGCAAAAGGCTAAAGGAAATTGATAAATTGCCAGAATTTAAGGATACATGGTGTTATGGAGTTTGGCTCTACAAAGAAGACTTTGGGTTGATTGATTCTCATAATGTAGATACTGGCTTTCTGTGTATCACTGATAGGTCATATACAATTGAGTTCAGAAGAACATCCATTGACGATGAAGAAAAAGTAGTTCGGGGAGGACGAATATGGTATCAGACAAGCTATTATGATGAGAATGGTGAATTAATAAAAAAAGGAGGTGAGATTGAAAAAGTATATCAGCAATTGTGTAGATATATCAGAAATAACTTATGTAAAATAGTTAAGATGATAGAAACGCCCAGGGGGCAATGTAAAAGAATATATTACTGCAGCAAGTCAATAAAAAGCTTATATGAAAGCGGATATAAATTATTATATTGATAAAAAGGTAATATGATAGAATTTCAAAGTGCGTTTATGGAATCAAATGGAGAGCCTATTAAATACAAAGGAAAGACATTAATAATGGCAGACAAAATTCCGGTAAATAAGGAATTTAAAATAACATTGAAATTGATTTCAAAAAATTCTAAATGGTAACACATATCAGAATTATTCGCTATGTTCATATTGGAGGAAGTATGTTTCAGGAAGAAAATATAATATCGCTGGGATGGAAAAAACGGTATGAAAGTCAGGCGGAAGAAATAAAAAGGGAATTAGATGATTTATCAGAAGCTTTTGATGACTATAAGGTATTTAAAGAAAAATACCAATTAAAGGTCATAAAAAGAACAAGGAAATTAGCTAAGAAAGGTGACATATTCGTTTTTTCACCAAGAGAAGGAATATACTTTTACGGTCTTGTAGTAAAAGACGACTTAAAAAGTGATGAGGAATATAACTGGTATGTCATTATGCTCTTTAAGAATAAGACAAATTCATTGGACAAAATTAATTTTGTGCCGGATTATAATGAACTTTTAATTCCACCATTAGTTGTAACTCGTTTATATTGGACAAAAGGATTTTTCTATAATGTTGGACATTTAGATAATGTTAATATAACTACTACATATGGATTCTACAGCGCATACTGGAATATTATAGAAGATGAGTATCACAATAAGATAATAGAAAAACCACATTATTTAGGATTAGCAGGTATAGCAACTGATATTGGAGTTGCCTATGATGTTAATAGGGAACTAATAATAAACAAGGATTTATTGAAATTCTAATAATTATAATGTAAGGGTATAACTTCGGCTCCAGTGAAGCCGAAGTTATACATTATTTTATATCTATAGATAATCATTATGAATTGAAATTAATAGTTAATTGTCAGAGTTATTTTTGCTATGTTCATATTGGAGGAAGTATGTTTCAGAAAGAAAATATAATATCGCTGGAATGGAAAAAACGGTATGAAAGTCAACCGGAAGAAATAAAAAGGGAATTAGATGATTTATCAGAAGCTTTTGATGACTATAAGGTATTTAAAGAAAAATACCAATTAAAGGTCATAAAAAGAACAAGGAAATTAGCTAAGAAAGGTGACATATTCGTTTTTTCACCAAGAGAAGGAATATACTTTTACGGTCTTGTAGTAAAAGATGATGTAAAAAGTGATAGCGAATATAACTGGTATGTCATTATGCTGTTCAAAAGTAAGACAAACTCATTGAATGATATAAATTTTATTCCCTACTATAACGATCTGTTATTACCGCCATTAATTGTTACACGTCTTTATTGGACAAAAGGATTTTTCTATAATGTTGGGCATTTAGACGAAGTTAATTATAATATTTCATATGGATTTTATGATGTTTATTGGAATATTACAGTTGATGAGTACGATCAAAAAATAAATTATGTTCCTGACTATATAACTTCTGCGGGTGTGATGACAGACATAGGAATTGCTTATGAAGTTAATAAGGAACTAATAATAAACAAGGATTTATTGAAATTCTAAAAATTATAATGTAAGGGTATAACTTCGGCTCCAGTGGAGCCGAAGTTATTTCTATAGTCTTTGGGATTTATCATTTTGTTAAGTATGAAAAGTACAGAAAAAGCATGAAATATTTCCAAAGCAGGGGGATATAATATTTTTCGATTGGGATAACGACGGTGTTTCAGATCATGTTGGTATATAGTGGAATGCGCTGAAAACGGAACTGTTTATACGATAGAGGGAAACAGCGGCGACGTCTGCCGAAGCGGAAGCTACGAGGTAGGAAGTGGCTGTATATTCGGGTACGGCGTTCTTGATTATTAACTTCGGCTCCATTGGGACCGAAGTTACAATCAAATTTCAATATGTTAGTAAAATTACACAAATACAAGCATAATTTGTTATATAAATATCCAAAATTATAAAAATTATGTTGCATTATGCCATATAATGTTATATAATTTATATTACATTGTTAAATAATAGTTGGTGTTTACTTATTATTATCTAATGAAATAAATCATGATAAGGAGGGGCGGATTTTACAGTAAGTCAAAACAATCCAATATTTAGGGAAAGGAAGAAAAACAATGAAGAAGTTTAAAAAGCTTATGTCCATACTGCTGGCAGCGGTTATATCAATACCGTATTTTGCCAATATAGCGGTATCGGCAGAGGGAACTGAGAAGTACCCGTACATGATATTCGGACGGAACGGTATTACAATGAGCGCAAGCTCTAACCTGTGCATGAACGGTAATGTACATACCAATAAGGAAGCCGACATATCCTACTTAAACGGAAATATCAACGGTAAAATCACAACGGGCGCTGATATTGAAAAAAGAATCAAGCACGTTTACGCCGACACAAAAATCAAAGAGACCTATTTTACCAAAAACTGCGAGCTTTACGAGGACGGTTATGTTCGTGATGAAATGAATATACATATTAACAGTCCTATTTACAGCTACAGAAACATTGAACTTGACGGCAATGTATCTCTCAATTCCAGCATGGGAACGCTGATGGATATAAATGTGACGGGAGAGGTCAAGAATGCGAATACTTCCGTTGTATATTCAAAGTACGGCGATATTACTATTGAAAACGACAGCACAGCCAACATTAACGGACTTATTTACTGCCCTCTGGGAACGCTTACGATTGATTCTCCGAATATTAACTTGAACGGTGTAATTATTGCCGATAAAATCGTAATTAACGGAAGCAGTATAAATATCAACTATAAGGATGATATTGCAGGCTTTATAGGAACAGAGTCGGAAAAATACGATTTCAGCGATTTAGAATACCTGCCTGAATCTTGGCTTGGCGATACTGATGAGGATATGCTTTTTGATATTTATGAAAAAGTAATAGATACTGATCCGTATGATATAGATACAGATGATGATGGATTGCCTGACGGATATGAAGTTTTAACACTGAACACCGATCCGTTAGAATTAGATACAGATGAAAACGGAATTTCCGACGCTGACGAAGATTTTGATAATGATAATCTGAGTAATCTTGGGGAATATCAGAATCAAACAGGACCGTTCAATCCCGATACCGACGAGGACGGACTTCTTGACGGAGACGAAATCAAAACATATGGAACTGACCCGCTCAATCCAGACACTGACAATGATAAGCTGCTCGACGGTGAGGAAGGCTATGACGGAACAATTTACAAAAAGTACGGCGTTTACTTTGACCCGCTGAATCCTGATACAAACGGCAACGGAATACTTGACGGAGATGAAGTTTACACTCAATCAAAAAATCAGTCTGTTGAAACTTATGACAAAGCGATTACGGAAATCAAGGTTGACATGGACACAAACGGCAGTCTTGAAAGAAATCTTACCATTGAAAGTATGTATGGAATTGACGCAATGTCAAGCGATGTATATGCCATGATAGGCGAGCCGTTTAACTTTACTTCGGAAACAAGCTTTGAATCTGCTACAATTACCTTTAAAATTGATAAATCAAAGCTGGGTGATACTAAGTTTGACAACTTAATTATTCTCTGGTATAATGAAGAAAAACAGATTTTTGAAGAAATGCCCACAACCCGAAACTGGGAGAACTCAACCGTAAGCGCCACAACTACTCATTTTTCACAATACATGATTGTTGACAGCGAGAAGTGGTATGACAATTGGGAAGAAAGTTTCATGGAACTGCGGAAGATGTGGAGCAGTCATACTACATATTATAAGGCAATGAACACTATTTTAGTGGTGGATTGCTCATGGAAAATGGACAGCGCAGACCCGATCAGCTATTCTATTGAGGTTGGATATAACGGAGTTACAGAAGAAAACCATACCGAAATTCTATCTCATATTCAAGGTACTCAATCAAATATCGACTATTATATGAAAAAATACGGACGGAGGAAATGCAACAGAGCATATATATGTGAAAATATAATCGGAAATATGGGCAGCGGAGACAGCGCCGCAGTCATTATGTATTCTGATCACATAGAATCCAATACAGGTTTGACAGGCTCAACGGGACCGCTTTATTCCGCAGTTCAGGGTGTAAACAGTGACGGAAATTCGTTATGGCTGAACAGCGCCGTTCAGACTGCGTTGTCATATGTAAGCGACAGCGATACCAATATGTACCGAATCATAGTATTAACAAACGGCGACGTGTCATACGGTTATGAATTATCATCATATGATTATACAAATGTATCTTTAAATATAGTAAGCCTTGGTAGAGGAAGTATAGGTTCTGATTTAGAAAATATTGTTTATGATACATACGGAGACGTTTACTACGGTTATCCATCAAGTGCTCTTACAAACGTAACCGGAAATACAATAGATATTCCGCCGCAGTTTATTGGTGAAGATTCGGACGGAGACACCATTCCTGATATTGTAGAGCTTTATGGGCTAAAGCCAAACGGTCAGCCGATAAATAGTGATCCGAACAAAAAAGATACCGATGGAGACGGGCTTGATGACAATGTGGAAATACATTATAACGGAAGTAATTGGACGTCAGAAGTGAACAAAAATGAGTATGACGGTACTGTATACTGTGGCTCCGATCCGACATTAATAGATACGGACTGGGACACATATGACGATAAAAAGGAATATGAGTTAGGCTCCAATCCGTCAGTAGCAAACTTCTATATTGAAAATGAAGATTATGAGTTTGTGATGAATAATGATTACTATAATTCAGACGCATATCGAACGATGTATAACAATAGTGTTCTTACACAGATGTATGTGGGCTTAGGAAACTATGTATTTAACTCTAATTATAGTAAGGTAGAGCTATACAAAACGACGATTGTTGATTATTTAAATAGAACATTAGAATCCAAAAAGTCCATCTATGAAACACAAGAATGGATTGATTTGGCAAAATCAATTTGTGATGGTTATAATGATTCTGTCGGTCTTGCTTATAAAGTATTGGAGACATCAGGAAAACCGATTGATATAACCCAAAGAGATATGGAATTGATAAAGGAATTTCAAGCAAAAATGAAGGAAAATTTAAAAATAATTAACTCATATAATCCTTTTAACCAATCAAGTGAAGAAGTTGTTGGTTTAGTTAAACGAGCTAATTTAGACTTTGAATATTTATCATCACAGGTTGATTCTGTTTCCAAAAAAATAAATTTAAAGAATATGAGTATTAAGTTTATTGATGGAAGTATAAGTAAGTTAAATAATGTTATAGAATTTGTTGACTGGAGTACTTCTGCAATAGAAACATATAAAAGCTATACAAAATTTAAAAGTAATGTTCGTATTATGGAAGACGGTATTATACTGTTAGAAACTTTTACACAGTCAGATGACGTATATGTAAAAAAAGCAGCATTACAGTTACTGGACTATGCTAATACAGAATATGAAAAGGCACATTATGAATGGATTCAAGCTTTAGAATCTATTGGAGAAGGTGCATTAGGTACTGAGATTTCTTATGCTATATCTAAGATACCTAAGTATGGCTCATATGCAAGCTTATTTGTTGTTGTAAGTGATTGGGCAACAAATATAGGGGAAACTGCTACACAAGCCGAGTATACCTTTGCAAATGCAACAGTAGCTGAATCTTTACGAAAAGAAATATGGCAAATGGCTAAATCTGGAGAACAGCTTCAAAATGGTATTTCAATCAGCAAAGATTACAAATCTGCCGCAAGGAAATATGTTGATTTAATTGTACTGAGAATAAACGCCGAAGAACAATACATAGCATATAGCAAAGCGTTTCCTTGGTATTCAGAATGGCTGGATAAAGATAATCAGGAGCACGCTCAAGGTAATATAAATAAACTCAATGATATATTAAAAAAGTACACATATTAAGGAGAAATAATTGAAAGAAATACTTTCTTATTGGGATATTTCTTTAGGCTTAATTGCAATAGGCTTTGGAAGTTATCGTTTTATTAAGTATGAAAAGTACAAAAAAAAGCGTGATAACGATATGTTAAAAAAAACAAATGGAATATGGAAATTATCGTATAAAAGGTATATGGATGATCGCCACGCATTTTTTTGGTGTTCACTCCTAATATTTATTGGTGTAGTATTCATTTACAACAGATTAAAAGGGAATTTACCCAATATTGTAACATTTATAAAGGACATCTTTTTTTATTAAAAGCATTGTTTAATTTAAATGAAATATCTTCGGCTTTAAGTGGGTCGAAGATATTTTATGTCTAAACAGCATAACTAAGAGTTTCCTTGGTATTCAGAATGGCTGGATAAAGATAATCAGGAGCACGCTCAAAATAATATTAGAAATCTGAATAAGATACTCGAAAAATATACGGTTAAGGTGAGTTGATAAGAATGAAAGCAATACTTTCTTACTGGGATGTTTCTTTAGGTTTAATTGCTATAGGCTTTGGGATTTATCGGTGGGCTAAATACTTTATTTATGTAAAAAAGCGAGATGATAATCTAATCCGAAAAAATAATGGAAAATGGGAATCGTCTTATTCGAGATATATGGATGATAGATATGCTTATACAATGTGCTTGGCTTTAATAGTTTTTGGTGCATTATTTATTTACAATAGGATCAAAGGTAATATGCCTAATATTATCATTCTTATTAAGTATATTTTTACTCATTAAAGTTTAACTTTGATAAAAAAATGAAACAACTTCGGTTTCACTTGAAACCCAAGTTGTTTTATTGTAAGCTTACTAATAGCAAAGCGTTTCCTTGGTATTCAGAATGGCTGGATAAAGATAATCAGGAGCACGCACAAAATAATATTGATAGATTAAACAATATATTGGTAAAATATATATAAAAGGAGTAATAATTGAAAGAGATTCTATCTTATTGGGATATTCTTTTAGGGTTATTGTCAATAGCTTATGGAATAAATCGTCGAATCAAATTTGAAAAAATTAAAAAAAGCGTAGGAAAGAGATGCTCAGAAGTGGTAAATATACTGTATCTTATGCTAAATATATGAGTAATAAATTTGAATATTTAATGGATGCATTTTTTGTTACTATCGGTATTATATTCATCTACAACAGATTAAATGGTAATTTACCTAATATTATTGAGCTTATTAAAGAGTTTGCATCTTATTGAATAAAAATCATGGGTATAGTATAATGCTATATCCATGATTAATTTCAATCAGCAGAGATTACAAAGTTGCTGCAAAAATTCAAAAGAGCAAAACAAACAATTAAGTTTGTTTTGCTCTTTTTCTTTATTACAAAAAAATATTTTAAAGGAAGTGATAATATGATATATAAACCTCAAAATGTATACCCTCATAATACGGCTATAGACGCCTCTGAAGATAACAGCTTCTCATTTATATTCAACGGGGATCATTTATGGGGTTATGATTTTGTGTTCTATGACGCAGGCAATAACGGACTTATTAAAAAGATGTACGTTCCTCTGTCTGCTTCGGCTATATACAATGATTATGAATCCAGAACAAGAATGTCTTCAGGTACTTTTGAAAACGGTAAAAGCTATAAATATAAAATGAATATATATCAGGAAAAATATGATATATTCGCTGTGCAGGGAACAGTCAGATCTATTAATGTTTCTCACCCTTCTGTTCAGATTCCTATTACATACGGCATAACTGAAATTCAGAATCCCATTTATTATGAAGTAAACGGCATTCGCACTCTTTACGGGGCTTGCTGCATGGAAATTGATAACGGGACTGTAAAAGAACGAAGAATGATTACTAATTATGATCCGACTTTGAAATACGGTACAGACGACGGTTTTTACGATCCGGATAATATTATCCGGCTTTATTTTTTTATCCTAATTCATAAAAATCAATATTAGATAATAATTGTAAATAATTTGTGAACTTTTATTGTTAAGGATTGAAATTTGTATAATTTTAGTATATTATTAATAATAATCATGATTATAAAATAAACAGGAGAAATATTAAAGATGATAAATCAGTATGTTGAAGAAAAAACCTGAGGTTAGCAATTATCGGAATGCGTAAGGTGAAGTAATTAATAAATTGAGCTGGAAATTTTAGCTTGACATAGTATAATAAAAATGATTCAATCATTGCAAGCCGTAATTTCTGAATATAATACGGAAAAGGCGCTGAAGTTAAGTTGTCAGGCGCCGCCCTTAATATAGACTCGATTTTGTAATATTGTTTTAGGATCACTAATATTTATGAATGTTTATGCAATAAAAATAGATACTTCGTTGAACGATATAAATTCGTTTATTCCTTTATTATCAGAAGAGAGAATCAAAAAGATAAATAAATATATTTACGAAAATGCTCGAAAGATAAGTATATTAAGCGAAATACTGGTAAAGTATACGCTTTACAAAGAATATCGATTTTCTCCGCATTTTATTATTTTTGAATACAATGAATTTGGAAAACCGTTCCTGAAAGATTGTAAAGACATTTTTTTTAATATTTCTCATTCCGATAACTGGATCGTATGTACGGTCAGTGAATCGCCTGTTGGTATTGATGTTGAGGGCGAAACTTCGGATGTTATCCCGATTGCCCAAAAATTTTTTTCTGAATATGAAAATGAATACATCAGAAGCGGAGGATTAAACAATCAGGATGAAATGTTTTGCAAAATATGGACGTTAAAAGAAAGTTACCTCAAATGTATCGGAAAAGGTCTGACGATACCTTTAAACTCATTTAGTTTTGAACTTCATAAGGATGAGATATTGCTGTATAAAGACAATGTCAGAATAAGTGATTTCTTTTTTATGAATAAAAAAATCGACAACGATCATTATTTATCGGTTTGTGTAAATGCCGATAAACCTGATATTGAAAATTTAGATATTACGATGGTTTCCGTTGAAAATTTACTTCTATGGAAAGAAAATATGTTTCGCTAACAGTAAAACAAAGTATAAGGAGCCGCGTTTGTTTTTGTGCGATATTGTTTTAGTTGAATTAGTATTAAAATATATCAAATTAAAGATATGTACAAACTATTGAAAAGGAGATAGTATTAATGGATTTCAGCTTGACCAAAGAGCAAAAGGAATATATCAGCGAGGTAAGAAAATTTGCCGTAGAAAACTTGAACGGAAACGATGAAAAGGATTTTTTTTCAGAATCAATGTGGAAACTTACGTCTGATTTCGGTATCCTTGGAATAACTATAGGCGAAGAGTACGGCGGTATGGATGAATCTTATCTGACGGCCGCGCTTATGATAGAGGAATTAGGTTATTCCTGCAATAATAACGGCTTTGTGTTTGTAATAAATAATCATATATGGGTTTCGCAGAATCTGATATATCTATACGGTTCTGATTTTTTGAAAGAGAAATATCTGCCTGAATTGGTTACAGGTGAAAAAATCGGTGCATTTGCATTGACTGAGTGCGATTCAGGTTCTGATGCATGCAGCATGAAAATGACCGCCAAAAAAGTTCAGGGCGGATATGTATTGAACGGAAGCAAGATGTTCATATCCAATGGAACTATAGCTGATATTTTTGTTTTATTTGCTTTGGATGAAGCAAATCCCGAGAAAGTTATTTCGTTTGTTGTTGAGAAAGAATTTGCCGGATTGAAAATAGGTAAAAAGATTGAAACTTTGGGATTGAATTCATGTCCGTTAAGTGAAGTAACGCTGACTGACTGTTTTATACCGGAAGAAAATGTTCTCGGAACACCTGACAGCGGAAAAATGATTTTTATATCGGCGCTTGAATGGGAAAGAATATATGAATTTGCGCCGCATATAGGAGCCATGCACCGAGTTATAGATTCATGCATGAAATATGTAAACGAAAGAAAACAGTTCGGACAGAATATAGGTGAATTTCAGGCTGTATCACACAAGATAGCGAATATGAAGATTCATTTTGAATTATCCCGTAATATGCTTTACAAAATTGCATGGATGAAAGATCAGGGAAAAAATGCTTTTACAGATGCGTCAATATTTAAGGTATTTGTCAGCGAAAGCTATATACAGGCATGCAGAGATGCTTTGCAGATATTCGGAGCATACGGATATACTAAAGAATATGATATTGAAAGAGAATTGAGAGACGCGCTCGCTTGCTCTATTTATTCGGGAACAAATGAAATACAGCGAAATACCATTTATCGTATGATGAATCTGGAATGCAGTTTGAGGTAAATAATAATGAATATAATAGTATTGATAAAACCTGTCTCTGAAAAATATGTAAATAATAATTCTGCCAATGAAGAAAACTTAGTGATAAATCCATATGACTTATATGCTCTTTCAAATATTGTTGAATTAAAAAACAAAAATAAAGATATACATATCACCTGTATAAGCATGGGTTCATTAAAAGCAAAGGACGTACTGATAAGATGCAGAGCTATCGGAGCTGACGACGTTATCTTATTATCCGACGAGGCGTTTGCGGGTTCAGATACATATGCTACCATCTATATATTGGAACAGGCTATAAAGAAAATCGGATGTTTTGATATTATCGTATGCGGTAAGAAAGCAGTAGACGGTGAAACCGGACAAGTCGGATATGGTCTTGCATATCGTCTGGGAGTTGATTGTTTTACACAGGTAAATGAAATACTTGAAGTCAACGGTAAAAATGATATAAGTACATTCGGCAATGAAATACCGGATAACAAATACAGCGGTACGATAACTTTTTCGCACATAAACGAAGAAAATGAAGAGACAATAAAAACTCCGACGCCGGTAATGCTTATTTTCGGCCCCTTTATGACACAGAAAAATATCAGTCTGCTATGCCTTAAAAGATCCATAAAAAAACCGGTTACTGTCTGGGATCATGATACATTGAATTCTGAAGTATCGTTATGCGGTTTAAAAGGTTCAAAGACTAAAGTCCTTAATGTTAAAAGTGTGATGGAAAAGAAAGAAAATGTTGTATTAGAAGGAACAATTGATGAAAAAGCCGAGCAGTTTTTAAGAATTTTGAAAATTGAGGAGATAGAGAAATGAAACTTGCATTTATCTGTGGAAGCGGTTATGGAAGAAGCGATTCACTAATAATAACAAGAAAACTAAGGCTTCTTGCTGACGATAATGAAAGTGAAGTATTTGTATTTATAAGAGGCAGCGAAGGAAATGACAAATATAGAGAAATCGCAAAAAACGGAGCGCACAAAGTTTTTGTATGCGATACAGGTCTTAACTCATTTATCGAAATGTGCCGTTTATGGATAATCAGAAATGATATACATATGATGGCTTTTCAGGATACCGAAGAAGGCAGAAAAATGGCATCTGTTCTTGCAATGATGCTGGACGGCGGACTTACTGCTGATTGTATCAATATTGAATATGATAAGAAAGATGGTTTTCAATTTTTCAGAGCTGCACTCAGCGACTCTATTGTTGCAAAAATAAAATGTATCAATACCGATTATCAATTGTGTACAATAAAGCAGAATTCCTTCCAGATAAAAAAGGAATTATCATATGAAACAGGAAATATTGAATATTTGAAACCTGAAAAAGAAGTAAAGGAAGCTTTGGCACAAGTAATTAGCAGTAAGAAAATCGAGAAAAAAAGTGTATCGTTAGTCAATGCAGAAAGATTATTCTGTTTTGGCAGAGGTATCGGTTCAAAAGAGGAATCCGATAAACTCAGAACACTGGCTAAACTGTGCAATGCTGAAATTTCAGGAACAAGAGCAGTTGTTGAAAATGAATTGATTGAAAAGGAATATCAGATAGGGCAGTCGGGAATTTGCGTATCGCCTAAATTGTATGTCGGATTTGGCGTATCGGGCGCAAGTCAGCATGTAATCGGAATCAAGAACTCAAAAGTTATTATCGCAGTAAATAATGACGCAAACGCTCCGATTTTTGATTATTCTGATTATGTTATAATTGAGGATTGCAAGGAATTTTTAAATTGTCTTTTGGAAAAAATTGAACATTATTAAAAGATACTGAAAAATTTCAATATCTTTCAGATTTTACATACGATTAGGGATAAGTGGAAAATTAGCTTTTTTAAAAAAGGAGCGTCTTATGAAAAAATATGCAGTTGCATTCCCGGGACAAGGTTCGCAGTACATTTCTATGGGAAAAAATATGTATATGCATAACAAAATAGTCAGAGATCTGTTTGATGAAGCAAGTACGATTTTAGGATATGATCTGGCAAAATTATGTTTTGAGGGAGATATTGAAGAACTTTCAAAAACAGATCTGGTTCAACCTGCGATACTTGCGACAAGTGTATCAGGATTTCATGTTTTTATGAAAAATACGGATCGGCAGCCTTCCTATTTGCTCGGTCATAGCTTAGGAGAAATTTCCGCTCTGGTATGTTCGGGAGCAATTGATTTTTCGGATGGAATAAAAATTGTAGATGTCCGCGGAAAATTGACGGGTTCCTCATTAATTGAAGATGGTTATATGGCTGCGGTCATGGGACTCGACCTTGAACGTGTCAGCGAAATATGCCGTGAACTTTCGTATGAAAATCATATTGTCGAAATATCAAATATAAATTCTGAAGAACAGATTGTTATATCAGGGCATCGTAAAGCAGTGGATGACTTTACAAAAAAGGCAGAAACACTTGGCGGAAGAATTATGAAGGTAAATACAGGCAATCCATTTCATAGTTCTTTGATGAATATAGTAAGAAATGACCTTGAAAAAAATCTTGAAAGTTATCAGTATCATGAATTCAAATACCCTGTTATATCGAATCTGACTGGTGAATGTTATTCTGATTCAAAGGATATACCCATAATGTTATCCGAACAGCTTGTAAAACCTGTACAGTGGCTGAAATCAATTCAATATATTGCCGATAATGGAATAAATAATATCATTGAAATGAAACCTCAGACGATTCTTCGTAATTTAATGATGACCAATAATATGGGAATAGAAGTTTATTCCGATGATGACCGTAAAGATCAGGAATACATAAAAGAAATCACCATGAGGCTGTCTAACCCGCTTCGTTTACCTGCTGAAGAAAAGCATAAACTGATAAGACGATGTGCCGTAAACGCTGTAAGTTCAGAAAACAAAAACTTTAACGATGAATCTTACAGAACAGATGTAGAAAAGCCGTATGAACAGCTGATTGAATTACAGAACAGTATTGTATCAGGTGACGCTGAACCGACCTATGAAGATATGAAATTTTCTTTAGACAGTCTGATACAAATTTTGAACGGTAAAAAAATTAGTACGAATGAAAAAAGTCAAATTATGGAAGATATTTTATATGATACCGGATTATATGAATTATTTCCTGATTATCTGGGCTGGAAGGTTAAATAAATGGAAAAAATGAATTATGAAGAGATTGCAATCATTGGTATGGCTGCACGATTTTCACATGCAGACAATATTGACGAACTATGGGATAATTTACGAGTCGGAAAAGACTGCGTAACAGACTGTCCTGAAGGAAGAAAAAAGGATATAGAAGATTACCTGAAATATCTTAATCTGGATAAGAAAGATATTGTTTACAGAAAAGCGGCATACTTAAAGGAAATTGATAAATTTGATTTTGAATTTTTCAGAATTCCTCCGAATGAAGCCAAAATAATGGATCCTAACCAGAGAATATTATTGGAAACTTCCTATAATGCAATTGAAGATTCTGGATATTCCACAGAATATTTTAATAATAAGAAAGTCGGATGTTATACGGGATGTCCGGCAGAGTATACAAGTAAATCATATCAGAATCTGCTTATAGATATAAGTCCTGAACTGGCAGATAATTCATTTGCAGGAAATTTGGCAGCAATGCTGCCCGCGCGTTTATCTTATTTTTTAAATCTTCACGGACCCGCTATTCTTATTGATACTGCCTGTTCTTCTTCACTGGTCGCAATTCATCTTGCATGTAAAAGTATACAGTCAGGTGAATGTGAGATGGCGCTTGCAAGCGGTATCAACCTTTTTACGTTTCCTGTTTCAAATACTATTGTCAATGCAATCGGAATCGTTGCGTCTGACGGTAAAGCAAGGACGATTCCTGTGACGGTGTAGGTCAGGGTGAAGGCGCGGGCGCTGTTTTACTGAAACCTTTAAAACAGGCGTTAAAAGATAACGACCATATATATGCGGTTATCAAGTCGAGCGCCAGCAATCAGGACGGAAAATCAATCGGAATAACGGCTCCAAGCGCGGCCGCACAGGAAAAAGTATTGGTCGATGTATGGAAAAAAGCAGAAATTGATGATGAATGCCCCTAAGGATAAAATTGATGCCATCACTGACTGAGACTATCGGTTATATTGAAGCGCACGGAACTGCAACAAAGTTAGGTGATCCGACTGAAATATCAGGAATAAATCGTGCATTCAAGAATTTTACAACAAAGAAGGGCTTTTGCGGAGTAGGTTCGATAAAATCCAATATCGGCCATACAATCGGTGCGGCAGGAGTTGCAAGTGTAATTAAAGTTGCTCTTGCACTCGAAAACAAAGAACTTCCTCCGAGTATCCATTTTGAACAGCCGAACCGAAAAATCAATTTCATTAATTCTGCTGTATATGTAAACGGCAAATTAAAGAAATGGGAAAGTCCTTATCCCAGATGCTGCGGAGTAAGTTCGTTTGGAATCAGCGGAACCAACTGCCATATTTTGTTGGAAGAAGCTCCGAAAAATTCATATGTAACTGATGAAAAAAAGAAATCGGACAGCCGTTCCGAACAGCTATTTACTTTATCTGCAAAGTCTAAAGACTCGATGAGACAGCTTATTAAGAATTATATCCGGTTTATTAAGCGGAATAGAAATGCGGATATTAATGATATTTGTTATACGGCAAATACAGGAAGAACAGATTTCAATTATCGTCTGGCAGTCACCGCTGATAGTAAAGAAACACTTCGCAGAAAACTTGAGAAGTTGGAAAACACTGTGTTAAATAGTGAAACTTTGGCGGACATAGGCGTATGGATGTCGGTCAATATGTTGGAAAATGGAGAAGAAAAGATAAATGAAAAAGAAATCGGAATTGATACTGAAAGCTTAAAATTACTTGCAGTAAAATATGTAAACGGTGAAAAAATAGATTGGGATAATATCTATCACGGCGGAGAAGGACATAAAATAAGTATTCCCGTATACTCCTTCAAGAAGAACAGATGCTGGTTTGACATTCCAGATCACGCACCTGTTTCAGCTAAGAATCCGATCGGATATTACGAACCGTCATGGGTGAAAAATATTCTATCTAAGAATGAAACACAGGAAAATTTAGTTGAAAACGTTATATGTTTCTCATGCGGCGATATTTTTACCGAAAACCTTATTGCACTTTTAAAGGAAAAAAATATAAATGTATTTCGTATAACGTTTGGTGAGACTACAAAACAGACCGATAGATACAATTACGTTATCAGAGATACCGAAGAGTGTTTTGATTCATTATTCCATGAATTTGAGAAAATGAAAAATGTACATATCATATTCAGTTCTCTTTATTCAGATGATAATCTGGAGCCAGACAAGGAAATCGATACAAGGCTTCAATGCGGAATTTACAGATTTTTAAGGCTTATAAAATCACTGGCTAATATAGTAAACAGAAGCACAAGAATTACATTGCTGACCAATTATGCATATGCTGTTTCCGGAAATGAAAGTCAGATAAGACCTGATAATGCAGGTATTATCGGCTTGGCAAAGACTCTTCAATGGGAAGTACCGTTAATGAATACAAGATGTGTAGATATTGATGAAAATACTTCTGTCGAATCGGTATTAAATGAAATGTTTACAAAAAGCAAAGAATATCTGGTTTGTTATCGTAACCATGAACGTTTTGTTGAGCGTATCAGAAAGGCAGACCTTATAAGCAGAGAAAAGCCTGAAAAATCAATCAGACCGAATGGCGTATATGTTCTTGTCGGCGGTCTTGGAAGAATAGGAAGCAGGCTCAGTAACATTTTTTCTGAATCCGGAGCAAATGTTGTATTTGTGGGAAGAACAGAACTGCCGTCTCATGATAAATGGAAAGAATTTTGTGCAAATGAGAAATCGACCGAATTAAGCGCTAAGGTAGACGCGTGCCTGAAGCTTGAAAAGCTTGGCTGCAAGGTGCATTACTATAGCTGCGATGTTTCAGATTATGAAAGCACAGTATCTTTACTGGAAAATATAAGGACACAGGTCGGACCGATAAACGGAATTATTCAATTCGCCGTAGATGATTTAAGTGAAAAAATTGTGGATTTAAGCGAGGACGAATTTAAGAAATCCATGAGACCAAAGATATATGGCACAAATTTCCTGAATCAGCTTACACAGAAAGATGATATGGACTTTTTCGTAATGTTTTCTTCAGTGATGACTTTAGTATCGGGAAACGGCGTAAGCAGTTATGTAACATCAAATACATATCTTGAATCTTACGCTGAATACATGCGAAAACAGAATCGTCCCGCAACAGTAATAAGTTGGCCTGAATGGATGGGAATTGTTCTTGAAGAAAGCCTTATGTACAGTGAAGAAACTTCCATATTCAGAAAAATGCCGTTTGAAGTCGGTTATCAGGCAATTCAGCAGATACTCAGTACAGATATCAACAGAGTTATCGTCGGAGAAATAAACACAGAAAGTAAGATATATAATCTTCTTGATTACCTTCCGTTTAATTTTTCAGAAGATATCAGAAATGAACTGTTTGTAAACAATAAACAGAAAGCTGTTGAAAACAATCACATTACAGAAAATGTTAAGATAAAGGGAAGAAAAACGTCTATATATTCGGATATCGAAAAAAAATTAGCACAGTCTTATTTCAGTATAATGGGTTATGATGAAGTAGATATCTCATCGAATTTCTTTGAAATAGGCGGTGATTCCATTTCAGCTGTAAAAATATGTGTTGAACTTGAAAAGTTCAATATCGAACTTACTCCTATAGAACTATTAAAATATCAGACTATTGAATCAATAGCGTCTTATATTGAAAAGAAGAAGGAAGAGGTTGAATGATTGGAACAAGATGAATTCTATATGATGAAAGCAATTGAAATTGCTAAGGGAAAAATACGCGGTAATGAATATCCGTTTGGCTGCTGTATAGTTTATCAGGATACGGTGATACTGGAATCAAATTCATGCTTCACAAGCAGAAATCCGTTAAATCATGCTGAAATGAATGCAATGAATCAACTTATAAATTTATACGGGGAAGCCGCGCTGAAAAAATCAGTACTTTATGCAACTACAGAACCGTGTCTCATGTGTCTGGGTGCAATAAACTGGGCGCATGTCCCAAGAGTGGTTTATGGCACATCAATAGCGGAATCTTCAAGGCTGGGATTTGATGAGATAGATATCTCCATTGATGATGTACTGCCGAAAATGCATTATTCTTTGGAAGTGAAAGGTGGCGTTTTACATGAGGAGTGTATGAATTTACTAGCTGAATGGCATAAACGAAATGAAATGATAAAAAGGTTGTTTAAAATAAGAAATGAAAATTAAAGTATGCGAAATGTTTAAAACAATACAAGGAGAAGGAAAACTGCAAGGCGTACCATCCGTTATGCTCCGATTGATCGGATGCAATCTGAACTGTGAGTGGTGTGATACGGAAGAAGTTTTGAAGAAAAATGAAACAGTTGTATATGATGAAATTACGCTTCTTTCAAAATTGAAATCTTATCATTGTTCGCATATAATAATCACGGGCGGTGAACCGTTTATTTGTCCTGAACTTGTGAAGTTTACAGAATTAATTAAAAGTAATGGTTATCATATTACTGTGGAAACAAATGGTACGAAATATTCTGATATTAAATGCGACTTGGTAAGTATGAGTCCAAAATTATCTAATTCGATACCGTTTAAGTCCGGTAATTATCATATAATAGAACAACATAATAAAAAACGTATTAATATACAAGTAATAAAAAAATTTATAAAAAATTATGATTATCAGCTCAAATTTGTGTGTCGTGATTTGGATAGTGATTTTGAAGAGGTAAAAGATATACTGGAGAAAATAGGCACATATCAGCTTGAAAATGTAATGATAATGCCGCTGGCTGATTGTAAAGAAGAACTTGAAAGAATACAGCGCAATATGGTAAGAAAATGCGTGAAATACGGATTCAGATATGCCAATAGATTACAATTGCAGATCTGGGACAATTCAAAAGAAGCATAGAAAGGTTTATAAAGGTATTTTCTAATATGAGAAAGATTAATTTTAAAGAGAGACTTGACGATTTCTGGGTGTTTCCTAAACTTACAAAAGTTAAACATTCAGGCGATCCTGACAACAGATTTTTCGACTTTTTAAATGAGAACAGAGATTCCAATACTCCGACAAATTTATACGTCCACATTCCGTTCTGTGATTCGGGATGCGTTTTTTGCCCGTATTATAAATTACACGGAGTAAGCAGCTACAATAGCTATTTAAAGGATTATGTAGATGGTATTATCTATGAAATAAAGAAATATGCAAGCGCACCGTATTTAAATAAGATAAAGATAGAATCCGTTCATTTCGGCGGCGGCAATCCGTTCCTGATTCCTATTGAAGATCTAAGAAAAATTGTAAATGTTATCAAGGAATGTTTTGAAGTTGAAGTAAATGATAACTGGACAATGGAAGGTTCTATCAACTGTATAAAGACAGAAGAATATGTTAAGGGTCTGCTTGAATTAGGCATTAACAGAATCAGTTTTGGTGTACAGACATTTAAGGAATCTATCAGAAAAGATATGAATATCCGCGCAACTCTTGACGATATTTATAACGGAGTAAAGATACTGAAAAAGGCCGGTCTTACTGAGTATTGCATTGATATGATGTATAATTTACCTGAGCAGTCAGAAGAGGACTTTATCCGTGATTTAGAGCTTGTAACAGAACTTGATCCGTATCATATCGACATTTATAATATGGCTTTATTCCCGAATACATACCTTGACAATCTTGTTCATAAAGAAGGCAGATATACAATCAAGCCTTCAAATGAAAACAATATGAAGATGTTCAAACTCGGAGACAAGTGGCTGCTTGATCACGGTTACAGGCAGATAATCACCAATACATATTCGAGATTCCAGGAAAAGGTACATATCGGTGATAAGATATATCTCAGCAACGGGAACGTTATAGGCGTCGGAGTATCTGCCAGAGGATATATTGACGGTTATGCATATAAGAATGTCTGCGATATACGTGAATATTTAGAGCGTATCAGACAGGAGAAATATCCTAAGGAATTATGCTGTGTTTGCAGCGAAGAGCAGAATCAGGACAGAACAATGGTATTCTTCCCGATACTTATGGAGATAAAGCGAGAGAATATTCTTAATTATGAAAGATACCGTGAAAGAATCGATTATATTATTGAACTCGGACTGGCAAAATGGGAAGGTGACGTTTTAAAACTTACTAAAGAAGGTATTTTCTGGTCAGGCAATATATCAGAAATATTCATCAGCGATGAGGAATGGAGAACATATATCAAATCCTTCATTAACTCAGCAAAGGAAAAATCCAATCCGTATAATGAAGACTTTATGGGAAAAGTAAGAGTAAAATTAGAGGATTAAGCTATGAACTTATATGAAATGCTGAAGCAAAGTGCAGATAAAAATCCTCAGAAAATTGCTCTTATATGTAAAAATGAATCCATTTCCTACCGTGAACTGTTTAATTTCGTAAGGAATACACAGAATAATCTGAAACAGCTGGATGTGAAACCCGGTGAAAGAGTCGGTCTTGTACTTCACAATTCTATAGAATATGTAATATGTCTCTATGCATTATCTGAAAATCAGAATATTACCTGTTTATTAAATCCTCAGTGGACAGTTTTGGAGCTGGAGAGAAAATTTATTGACGGCGCGCTGGATACTATTATTGTTGAAAGCTATGTATTTAAACATATAGAAAAGGAATATCCGAGACTATCGGATAAATATAGGATACTTCTGAAAACAGACTGTGTGGTAAAGGAAAAGAATGCCGCTTTAATAAGTGATGGGGAAGAAAAGCTTTGCAGTGATGAATCACTTCCCGCATTGATGCAAAGCTCGTCCGGAACTACTAATTTATCTAAAATGGCATATCGTACTCACAGAAATCTCGACAGAGATTCTGTTAATATCATTGAGACAATGAACTATGAATCGTCAGATGTAATATTTGCTCCTATACCGTTATGTCATGGATATGGTCTTACTATGGGAGTGATCGCTCCTATCAGATGCGGTGCAACGATATATATACAGAGGTGGTTTGAATTCAGTGAATTTATAAAGAACTATTACGACTTAAAACCCAATGTATTTCTTGGAGTACCTGAGATTTATGACTGTATGTATTCTGAACTTAAAGGAAAAAAGTTTTCGTTCATATACAATAAGTATTTTCTTTGCTCGGGTTCACCTTTAAGCAGGGAAACGGGAGAAAATTTTTACGCTGTATCTGATATATTCCCGTGTCAGCTTTATGGAATGATGGAAGTCAGTACCATATGCGTAAATAAGAAACCGGATCAGGAAACATTAACAAGCGTTGGAAAACAAATTTCTGATATTGAGATCAGATATAAACCTACAGAACGAAGCGGCTACTATGAGATATTGATACGAGGAGAGACCGTATCACAGTATTATGTCATAAATGGCGAGAAAGTTCCGGCAGTTGACAATGAAGGCTGGTATTACACAAAAGATATCGGCTTTATCAAGGATGAAAACCTGTATCTGGTCGGACGAAAAGAAAAATAAAATGGGAATGAAAGAATGCATTAGAAGTCAAGAGTTGCAAAATTTGCAGAGTACGACTTTACGAAACAAGCAAGCGCTATGCAGAAATTGCAAGATAAAAGTTTAAAGGAGGAGATATATTGAGCGCTCAGTTTGTAAATGAAAATAATAAACTGCCGGACGTTCAGAAAACTCAGGAAACAAGAAAAATATATTTACGACACGTCGGAATTAAAGACGTGGTTGTTCCGGTAACATATATTTTTAACGGTGAAGTCAATTCAAGCGTGGCAAATATGATGCTTGCTGTTGACTTGTCAGCTGATAAAAGAGCAATTCATATGAGCCGTCTTGTTGAAAGTATGAATGAATGGAACAGAGTTATTGATGATAAATCCATCTATGCCCTTTTGGATGAGATATTGGATAGATTAGAAGGATTCAACGCATATACAGAAATGGATTTTACATATTTTATCATGAAAAAAGCTCCTGTCAGTAAGAATATGGGAAGAATGAATTATCAGTGCAGGATAAAAGCAAGCCTAACAAAATCAAGACCCGCACAGTTTGAGATAGATGTAAAAGTTCCGATCACATCTGTATGTCCGTGCTCAAAATCCATCAGTAAATACGGCGCGCACAATCAGCGCGGTCTTGTAAGCGTTGCATTAAAAAATACCGATGTAGAAGCAATACCTGACGTTATCAGACGTGTAGAAGAATCCGCATCTTTCCAGTTGTACTCACTTTTAAAGCGAGTAGACGAAAAATATGTGACAGAGCATGCATATGAAAACGCAAAATTTGTCGAGGATATCGTAAGAGATGTAACTATCAACTTACAGAAAAACAACAGATATTCGGATTTCACAGTAAATGTTGAAAATTACGAATCAATTCATAATCATAATGCATATGCAGTTATGGTTTCCAGAGATTTAGCTGAGGTGAACGTATAATGGAAAATAAAAATATGGACGTTATAAGGAAATTTATTTATAATAAAATACAGGGAGAGAATGTTTCCGGAATCAGTATTGATGACGATGTCGAATTGGTTGAAAATAGAGTCGTTACTTCTCTTGTGCTTATCCAGATAATTACAGGAATTGAGGATATAATTGAAAAACCGCTTATTACCGATGACGTCGAGATCGAAGATTTTTCTACTGTCAACAATATACTGAAGCATGTTGAAAAAGTAATGAAGGGATAAAAATGTCTGATAAAAGTGAAAATTTAATATTTGATATTTATAAAGAGGAACAGGTTTTTCATGATTCATTTCAATATTTTTGTTACAAAAATTGTTATTTAAATATATTGCGTTATTATAAGGTGAAAAATCCTGAATTTTATATAAATTATTCATTGGACTGGATATTTTTAAAAAATGATGATCTGAAATGGGGATTTGATTTTAAAATCGGAAACATAAATGATAATTTGCTGTCTCCGTTTGATAAAAAAATACTCAAAGTCGATAAAACAATTAAATCGTGCGATGAAATATGGAAGTCCGACATAGAATATTTGAAGCAGGATATACCGGTTGTGGTAGCCGTAGATGTTTATTATCTGAAATATACACCCTATTATTATAAAAAACATTCTATTCACTCGATAATAATAGCAGGATATGAAGAAGAAAACGATAAAATTTATGTGATAGACTGGTATCCTTCATGGTATTTCAAGGGTGAGATAACTAAAAATGAGCTGGATATGGCAAGAAATTCTCTGAATGACCATGACGGCATTTTAAGCGGAATACCTATTAATTATCAGAGTTCAGTTATCTGCCGCAGTGATTTCAGCGAAGATGAAATTAAACTGATAAAAAATCAGCTTGAAAAAACTCTGAACAAGTTTTATCAGGTTAACTCTGATAAAAACACTGTAAAAGGCGAATTGAACGGCTATCGTGCAATAAATGAAATCTCGGTATTCCTTGAAGATAATATGTCATTAAAAGGTCAGAAACGAGTTAAATTTCTGGAGTATATGTATGAAAAGTTATATTTCATTTATTCAAGAAAGGAATTGTTTTATTGGTTCCTTGAACGTGTAGAGGATGAATATCCGATAATATCAGTCAGAAATACTCAGGATGCGCTTGAAAAAACCATGAAATCATGGAAAATTATTCTGTCATTGATAATAAAATGTACTATAAAAAATACAAATGATGATTATGAAAAGATACTCATAATAATGGAACAGATTATGGCAGAAGAAAAACGGTTTTATTACTCTTTATATGATTTGAACCGGAGAGTAAATCTAATCACTTAAAAGGAGCATATATATGACAGAATCGGTTGGCGTTATTGGTGCGGGCGTAATGGGGCAAGGCGTGGCGCTTACGCTTGGACAGTATGGTTTTCGCGTTATTCTTATCGACCTGAACGAATCGATACTTGATAAAGCAAAGCAGAATATGAACGAACAATTCTACGGATACAGTTTTATAAATGAAAATTTCGATAATGAAAATTTTATGGACAATATTACATTTACAACAGACTACAGCCTATTAAAAGACGTGGACTTTGTTGTAGAAAACATTCCAGAGATACTGGAAGAAAAGAAAAAGGTATATGAAAAAATATCTTTGATCTGCAAAAAGGAATGTATATTCTGCGTTAACACATCATGTATTTCTATCACGGAAATAGCTTCGTTTTCTGATCGTATGGAACAGGTTATAGGCGTACATTTTATGAATCCTGTTCCGCTGATACCTACAGTTGAAGCAATCAGAGGAAAGAAAACAACTGATGAAACTATTGAAAAGACCAATGATCTGATACGGAAAATAGGAAAACGAAGCATTGTTATAAATGATTCGGTAGGCTTTGTGTCAAACAGAATATCACATCTTATGATGAATGAAGCTGCATATCTTGTATATGAAGGAGTAGCGACGCCTGAACAGATAGATGATATATTCAGAAGCTGTTACGGACATAAAATGGGACCGCTGGAAACTGCCGATCTGATCGGATTGGACACGGTTACAAATTCATTGCAGGTATTATATGATAAATATAAAGATAAAAAATTCCGTTGCTGTCCACTGTTGAAAGATATGGTAAGAGTCAATGAGTTAGGTCGTAAAAGCGGTAAGGGATTTTACCGTTATGAAGTGTAAAAAGGAGTAAATAAAATGAATACGGAAAATGAGATCTATCAGAAATTAAAAGAATTTATATTGAAAGTATCAAGAAGGAAAACAATAGGCGATGATGATGATATATTCGAGGGAGGAATCGTCAATTCATTATTTGCAATGCAACTTGTTATTTTCCTTGAAAAACAATTCGACATACATATAGACGGCAAAGATTTAAAGGCTGACAACTTTAAAAATATCAGATCTATTGTTTCATATATTGAAAATAAACAAAAAGCATTAAGAATATGATGTCCGATGGCTACACGGAATAGCAGAATTTTTTGTAATTTTACTATGTTTCATTTAATAAGCAATGTCAGTACAGCACAATGCTCTTTGCGCAGTGTTTTCTTAATTTTCAGTTTTAAAGAAAGGAGCGTACCGGTAATTTGAATTTTTAAATTACCATAGATATTAATATGGGATTTGTGCCGGAATATGAGGAATATAAAGAGCAGATATCAGAATTTTTAGCTTCATATATACTTCCCTATGCTGAAAAATGTGAAAAACAGAAATTCGTTGATCGAAGCCTGTTTGAAAAAATTGCAGGAGAAGGCTTTTTGGGCGCTAATGTTCCCAAAAAATACGGAGGCTCAGAGCTTTCAATGCTGCAAATAGGAATACTTAGTGAAGAGTTTGCAAAAGCAAGTTCTTCAATCCGCAGCATTTTTACTGTTCAGGGAATGGTACAGCTTGCGGTATTGAGATGGGGCAGTGAAAAACAGAAGAAAAAATGGCTTCCTGAATTTTCAGGCGGCAGACTGATAAGCGCATTTGCGCTTGCAGAGGAACAAGCAGGGTGCGATGCCGGAAATTTAGAGGCAGAAATCAAAAAAGAAAATGACTGCTTTGTATTAAACGGAAGAAAAACATGGGTAACGTTAGGTATGACAGCGGATGTTTACTTGGTATTTGCAAAATATGAGGGAAATATTGTCGGAGTACTTGTTGAAAATGATAAAACAATAAAAAGACAGCCTATAGAGGGATTGCTTGGCGTAAGAGCCTCAATGGTTGGAAATATCACATTTAACAATACTAAAGTACCACTGGAAAATATGATCGGTTCAGCAGAAGCCGGTCTTAAATTTATTATCCCGTCATGTCTTGATTACGGAAGATATACAATCGCATGGACAAGTCTTGGAATTTCGGAGGCTTGTGTTTCATTATGCAGAGAATATGCTTCCGAAAGAAAACAGTTTGGCAAAAGCATTAAAGAATATCAGCTGGTACAGGAGATGCTTACTAAAATGATAGTACTGACTAGAGCATCTGAGACATATTGTAAGGAAGTTGCTGAGATACGTGAAAAATGTGAGCCGAATTCAATATTGGAAACAATGTCTTTAAAGTATTTTTCAACTAAAGTTGCCAGCAAAGTTACAAATTTAGCGGTTCAGTTATTCGGAGCAAATGGATGCTGCGATAAATATCCGATAGAGAGATATTTCAGGGATGCTCGAATCAATGAAATTATTGAAGGCTCATCACAGATGCATGAAATAATAATAGGCGGAAACTATTGATCCCGAAGTCTGAAAAAAGGTGGCGTTATACGATATGGTACAAAAAATAAAATGTGTTATATGGGACTTGGACAATACGATATGGGATGGAGTATTGTCGGAAGATAAGGAAGTAAAACTCAACGACAATATAAAAGAAATTATAGAGGAATTGGATAAAAGAGGAATCCTGCAATCTGTCGCCAGTAAAAATAATTATGACGATGCTATGGCTAAACTCCGTGAATTCGGTTTGGATGAGTATTTTCTATATCCTCAGATAACATGGGATGCAAAATCAGAATCTGTTCGGAAAATCAGGGAACAGATAAATATCGGAATGGATTCGATAACATTTATTGACGATCAGCAGTTTGAACTTGAAGAAGTTTCATTCAGTAATCCTGAGGCGCTTTGTATAAATGCAAATGAAGTTTCGGGAATATTAAACAGAGACGAATTTCAACCTCGTTTTATAACATCTGATTCCAGAAACCGCAGAATTATGTATATGAACGACATCAAGCGAAAAGAAGAAGAGGAATCATATAAAGGTTCTTCGGTTGAATTTTTGAAAAGTCTGAACATGTATGTTGATGTATCTTATGCAACTGTTGAAGATATAAAACGAGTTGAGGAACTTACAGTACGTACACATCAGTTGAATTCGACAGGATATACATATACATATGAGGAACTGTGCGAACTTATAGATTCGGATAATTATAAATTACTTATTGTGAGTTTGAAAGACCGTTTTGGTTCATACGGAAAAATCGGTATTATATTATTGGAAATGAAAGAAGATAATGTAATAATAAAGCTGTTTTTATTGTCATGCAGAGTTATGTCAAGAGGAATCGGAAGTATCCTTATGAATGTGATAAAAAAAGAGGTACAAAAACATAACAAGAAGCTTTTTGCAGAGTTTATTTCAAATGAAAAGAATCGAATGATGAAAATTATGCTCATGTTCAACGGCTTTGAGGAATCGGAGCAAGAAAATCTTTTGGTTTGCAAAAATTTAAGTGTGAAAGAAGACATGGATCATATAACAATAAATAATAATTTATAAATGCCGACCGCATTTATAAGACGTATTTCAAGCAGTTTTATTTTCGGCGCTGAAAAATTTTGAGTTAAATATCGCTCGATAAAGTACAAGAAGTAAATTGCCATATATTAAAGAAATATGCAGATTTATACCGTACAAAATCACCATACGTTCTTTGTGCGACGTCGCCCTAAATAAATATTTACAAAAGAAAATGTTAATGAGGTGGATCATGCTTAAAAAAAAGAAATATACTTTAATTGACACATTAAAGATTTGTTTTCAATGTAATCCCACAGCTTGCTGTGGAATACTGATCTTAGTAACAATTGCAGCATTGCTTCCTTCTGCGCTCGTTATTCTCAATGCTAATTTTATAGACAGTTTGATGACTTATGTCTCTGAAAAAACTGATTTTAATAAAGTACTTTTGAATATAGCAGGCCTGACGATTGTACTTCTGGTCATGCATTTTTATACTATCGGCGTCAGGTTGTTTAAAGAAAAGATAAATATCGGACTTCGTTCTAAATTCTATCCGGAAATTATAGAGAGAACCGTACATTTAAAGTATGAATATATTGAAAAAGAGGACACATGTGATCTGATAAATCGAATTATTAACTGGCCGGGATTATCGACTATCGAAACGGCTTTCGATCATCTGACTGATGTTATTTCGAAAATAATTTTCACAGCAGGTCTGACGGGAACAATATGGAGTATTTCATGGTGGTTTATTCCTGTATCATTTGTAAGTGCATTGCCTATTTTCATATGTTCCTTTTTCCTGAGTAAGGAAGTTTATGAAAAAGTACGCTGGAACAGTGAAGTTTCGAGAAAGTCGGATTATATTGAGTTTAATATGCTGAGAGGCCGTGACATGGCGGCTGAAAGAAATCTGTTTGATTACAGTGAGCATTATAACGAACAATTTGAAGGATTATTTATGAAATCAGCGAATATGGAGCTTGGTGTGCGTAAAAAATGGTTCGTTGTAAATAAACTGCTTACAAGCATTGTTGTTGCCGTTTGTATTGTTATTGCATTTGTATCATTGAATTATCTTAAAACAGGACAGATAACAATAGGTCTTTTCATATCACTTATAACAGTTCTGTTTCAGCTTGAAGACGCATTTACCTCTCAGATACCTGATCTTATATGTTCTTTAACAGAAGATAACGAATATCTGAAAGATATGACATCGTTCATGGAGCTTGACGAGGACAGCGAGACAAACGGCGGTATTCAGGCAGAAAATGAGGATATTCAGACAATAGAGTTCAGAAATGTATATTTTAAATATCCGGGTACTGACAATATGATTTTGAATGGAGTAAGTTTTAATATAGAGAAAGGACTTCACTATGCTATTGTCGGAAAAAACGGCTCAGGTAAAAGTACGCTTACAAAACTTATGCTTGGATTATATGACATAGACGACGGTGAAATACTTATAAACGGAAAGAATATCAAATTATATTCAAAAGAACAGCTTTATTCTTTTTTTTCTATTGTATATCAGGATTTTGCACGTTATTCCATTTCAATAAAAGACAATATCGGGTTAGGCGATAAAGAAAATGCGGATAATATGGAAAAAATTGAAAGCGCTGCTGAATATGCCGGAATAAAAGAAATTATTGACGATCTCGAAGAAGGTTATGAAACTCCTTTAGGAAAAGTATTAGAGGGCGGAATAGATTTTTCAGGCGGACAGTGGCAGCGTATTGCGCTTGCACGTTCATTAATGAAAGAACAGGCTGTCAGAATTCTCGATGAACCTACGTCTGCATTGGATCCGCTCGAGGAGAGCAGACTTTATAAAAAATACTCTGAAATATCAAAGAACAGCACTACATTATTTATCTCGCACAGATTGGGATCAACCAAATTATCAGACAAAATATTGGTATTGGACGGCGGAAAAGTTGTCGGACTTGGAAAACACGACGAATTAATGAACGATTGCTTATTATACAGAACAATGTTTAATACTCAGAGGGAGTGGTATGATGAAAAATAAAACATTACCTTTTTATAAAGTAATACACAGAACGATGAAATACGGTTTTAAGAGGCTGCCGGGATTTTTTATCGTTTATCTTATTGTCTGTATATTATTGGCAGTTTTCAATTTTTTATCAATTAATATATTACAGTTATTGTTCGATTCTGTTTCAGATATAAGCAAGAACGGAAACTGGTCCGATATAGATAATATTATCCTTATTACAGGATTGCTTTTCTTTTTGCTCAGTGTTTTCAAAGGACTCCAGAATTACATTAATAAATCTTATTTTTACACATTTATGAGCAAAATCCTGAAAGACATGAACGCAAAGGCCGGCAGACTCAGTTTGATTGATTTTGAATCTGTCAAGCTTTATGATAAGATAAATCTGGCAATAGGCGGTGTACGACATGCAGTGGAATCCACGATAAATCTTTTGAATGGCGTTATCTATTATGCGATCTTTTTTATAAGCGTCGGAATATATCTTGTCTCAGTCAAACCGATGCTGTTTGTGCTTTGTATACTTATCTTTATTCCTAAAGTAATATCACAATACATAAAAGGAACTCAGTTGTACCGTTTACAGGAGAGTACCGTAGAATGCAGCAGACAGAGCGGATATTATCAGCAATGTCTAATAGATAAAATGTATTATAAAGAGACGAAAACACTTGGAGCAATTCCTTACTTTATTAAATGTTATCGAAATAAAGTAGAAGAGTTTAACGGCAAACAGTGGAAAGTTCAGGTAAAGACCTCAAAAATCGAATGCTTTCTTACTTTGCTTACATATATAGGACATATCGGTTCGTTTGCCCTCCTGACTTATTATCTTATAGAAGGGAGTATTACCCTTGGCTTCTTTGCTGCAATTTATTATTCGCTGAACAAACTTATGGACATAATGAAAGAAATGATTGAACTGTTCGGAACTATTTATGAACACGCCAACCTTGCAGGAAAACTATATGATTTTCTTGAGCTTCCTGAATTTAAGGGAGAAGACGCTTCTATCGAATCAATTGGCGATCTGAAACTTGAGAATGTTTCATTCGGTTATCCGTATACAGACCGAAAAGCAATAGACAATGTTTCACTAGCAATCCCAAAGGGAAGCCATGTAGCAATTGTAGGCGTTAACGGTTCAGGAAAAACTACTCTTGTAAAAATAATTATGGGATTATTCAAGCCCACTGACGGAAAAGTTTATATCAACGGAAGAGATACGACCAATTGGAGTACAAAGAGTTTTGCAAAAAGAATATCATCTGTTTTCCAGAATTTCGGAAAGTATAAGCTTCGATTGGACGAAAATGTTATGCTGAGTGATTTCGACCGTAAAGAAGATGAAAATTATCTCAGAGGAAAACTTGACGATGCCGGATTCGATTATAAAAAGAACGGAATAGATAATCATCTGGATACAGTTCTGAGCAAAGAATTTCATGGAATCGATATATCGGGAGGCGAATGGCAGAGACTGGCTATAGCAAGAGGTATTTACCGTGAACATGACCTTATTGTGCTGGACGAACCGACGGCGGCAATCGATCCTATCGAAGAAGCATTCGTGTATAAGCAATTTGCCCGTATCTCAGAAGGTAAGACAGTCCTTGTAGTAACTCACAGATTGGGTTCAGTCAAATCTGCTGACAGAATTATCGTACTTAATGAAGGAAAGATAATTGAGGACGGTTCACACAATGAACTTATAGAAAAGAACGGATTTTATGCTAAGATGTACTTTGAACAGGCAAAATGGTATCAGAGATAATCAGCGCATATCGTGCTGAAGCAGTTAAGTCAGACTTCATAAGAGAAGAGGTAAAAAAATATGAGTACTCAAAGGAATCAGGTTTTATCTGTAAAGGAAGCCCGTAATTTTCTGATAAATTATCAGGGACTGAATACTGCCTGTAGGTACACCCAAGAAAAAGGCGTAATATCCTATTTTGAAAAGGTAGGATGCATACAGTATGATCCATTGAATGTGGTAGGAAGAAACGCTGATCTTACATTACAGTCAAGAGTAAAAGGTTATCATGCCGATATGCTTTATAAACTGCTTTACCAAAAAAGAACTGTTATTGACGCATGGGATAAAATGATGGCTTTGTATTTGCAAAAAGACTGGCCTTACTTCAAGCGTTTAAGGGCTTCTAAAGGAAAAGAAATAGAGGCGGTTTTAGCAAGAAGAAATTCTCTTCAGGCGTTGGAACATCTGGATGAAGTGAGAGAACATATCAAGAAACACGGTCCTTCACAGTCGAGTTCAATTGATATCGGAGTATGTAATCCTGGCAAATGGGGAAGTAAAAAATTAGCCAGTGCAGCAATGGATTATTTATTCAATATCGGAGAACTGGGAATATATTCAAAAAATAATGTTCAGAGAACATACGAATTTACAGAAAAACTGCTCAAAAAAGAAATTCTTGAGGAAAGCGATCCTTTTCAATCCGATGATGAATTTTACGAATGGTATGTAAAAAGAAGGATAGGTTCTGTCGGAATGCTTTGGGCTTGCAACGGAGGCGGATGGCTAGGACATTTTATATCCGATTCCGATATTAGAAATTCTAAAATAAAGAGACTTTTAGAAAAAGGTGAAATAGAAGAGTTCTATGTGGAATCCGTTAAAAATCCGTTTTATATCAGAAGCGAAGATACAGAATATCTGAATAAGAAGTCGACAAAAAAAGAAGTCAAATTTTTAGCGCCATTGGACAATCTTTTGTGGGACAGAAAAATGATAAGAGATATCTTTGATTTTGATTATAGCTGGGAAGTATATACTCCCGTAGCTAAGCGAAAATTCGGATATTATGTTCTGCCTGTGTTATACGGCAATCAGTTTATCGGAAGATTTGAGCCTAAACAGTATCGCGGAGAAGAAGAACTGAGACTTGAAAACTGGTGGTGGGAAGACGGAATAAAAATAAATGACAGATTAATTGAAAAATTAGAAGAAGGAATGAATAGATTCTGTAATTATCTGGGCGCTCAGCAAGTTAATAAAGATGATTGGAATAATATGGTATTAAACCGATGATTTTTAAATAGTCAGGAGGGTATGCGATATATAATTATGGAAAAAGAAATAATAGATCTGATCGTTGATAATTCTTTTGTAGACAGTAACGGAAAGGCAATACAGGCTGACGATGATTTGATTGAAATCGGGCTTAATTCCTTAAATTGTATTCAGCTTATAGTTTTGTTAGAGGATAAATATAATATAGAATTCGGTTACAGTGATTTATCGGTTGAGTCTGTAAATACAGTTTCTAAAATAATAAATTATATTTTGAGTCATAAAAATTAATGAGATATAACCGACGCGGTATTATACAAGTCTCAACTGATGATTTTATAGATACTGCATTAAAAAGATTTTTGAGGTTTTTAATATGGAATACAATTTGATAAACTCAATAGCAGAAAGTGCGAAAAATGGAAAAACAGCTATGATAAACAACGGAAATATTATATCATATAAAGAACTTAAAGACAAAATTGACAGAGCCTGTTTATATATGAAAGAAGAAACAGGCATAAAGGAAAGATCACTTGTATTGCTTGTTACTCCACGGTGCGTTGAACAGATTGAATTGATGCTTACATTTTTTTCTTTGAACATTGCATACTGCAATATAGATTTTAATGAGAAAAAAACGAGAATAGGTCATATCATCAGTAATTCAAGACCTCAGTATATAATTACGACTGCTGAAAAAGCAAAAGAATTTGACCTTGAAAATTATTTCGTATGCGGCAGATACGACGCTCTTAATATCTATTGCTGCAAAGAAGAATCACCTTTATTTGACGAAGATGTTTCATATGTTTTATACACATCGGGAACAACCGGAGTTCCAAAGGGTGTTGTTATCGGAAAAGAGGCGGCATATAATTTTATTTTTTCAATAAAAGAGATAATGATATCTGAGGATAACGGAAAAATAATGCTTAATACGGCTTTTAATTTTGATATATCATTTCTTGAATCCATAGCGTCGTTTTATTATGGTCTGACAGTAGTGTTCATGGATATGCACTTACAGAATAATCCGAAGAAAATAGCCTCGTTCATTGACGAATATTCTATTGATATTGTTCAGATGACACCTTCCCTGCTTACAAATATATATATATATTTCAGAGGAAACTGCGCTATCTTTAATAAAGTAAAACGGCTTCTCGTCGGCGGTGAAAAATTTCCTGAGAATATGTATGAAAATCTAAAAAAAATCAGCGATTTATCAATTTATAACATGTACGGACCAACAGAAGCAACTGTATGGGCAACGTTCAAGAAGCTTGACGACGGAGAGATAAATATCGGAAAAGCTTTGCCCGGATATAATGTTTTTGTTGTAAACGATGAAAATGTTATAGTAAAGAATGAAATAGGTGAAATATGCATATCCGGAAAATCAGTGGCGATAGGTTATCTAAATGATAAGGAAATGACAGAATCCCATTTTTGCAAAGATATTTCAGGTTACTCGCCGAAAATGTACAGAACCGGAGACCTTGGCATACAGCATGATAACGGAGAAATATCCTATATCGGAAGAAAGGATACGCAGGTAAAATTCAGAGGATACAGAATAGAACTTGGTGAAATAGAAACCGCGGTAAAGAATTACAGACTTGTTGAAGATGCTGTTGTTATAATGAAAACGGATAAAAAAACAAATTTGAAAACATTGATATGTTTTTATATGTCAAATACAGAGATAGACATCAAGGATATAAATTTGTTCCTGAGTAAAATGATTCCGCAGTACATGATTCCACAAAAATATGTAAGGTTAGATAAGTTCCCGTTGAAGTTAAACGGAAAAATAGACCGGAATTCTTTGATGAATATATAAGACGATGATTTTTCGGCTTGAAATTCAAACCTTTGAATACAGCCATAAAGAGAGTTTATTTAGGGAAACGTGTCGTCAATAAAGCTTTCGGCCAAGAGTAATGTTCATATTTTTGCCGTTACATTAGAATTATAAGAAAGAAATGCCCTCGGATTTTGTACATAAATTCCGAGGGCATATATTATTAGCCACAATATTCGGTCGGACTAAGAATATTTTTACTATTTAGACAGTTCTGAAATGCATCAGTATGGAGTTTTATAACAATCCGTTATGCATTTTAGCGGCGGTCAGCGTATTTTTCATAAGCATAGCAATTGTCATAGGTCCGACTCCTCCAGGTACAGGAGTTATGTAGGAAGCTTTTTTTTCTGCGCCATTAAAATCAACGTCACCGCAAAGCTTGCCGTTTTCAAGCCTGTTCATGCCTACGTCAATTATAACGGCGCCATCCTTTACCATATCCGGAGTAATGAAATTAGCCTTACCTACTGCGGCAACCAGTATATCTGCACCTGCGCATATTTCTTTGAGGTTTTGCGTCTTAGAATGACATATAGTAACAGTACCACTTCTGTGAAGAAGAAGCATAGACATCGGTTTGCCTACAATATTACTTCGTCCTACTACAACGCACGACTTTCCGGAAATATCTATTCCTGTGCTGTCTATCAATTCCATAACGCCTGCCGGGGTACAAGGAAGAAAGGCAAAGTCTCCGATCATAATCTTACCAACATTATAAGGATGGAAAGCGTCCACATCTTTATCAGGTATAATTGAATTTATAACAGCATTTTCATTGATATGCTTTGGAAGTGGAAGCTGACAAAGAATACCGTCCACCTTTTCGTCATTATTTAATTTTTCCACAAGCTGCAGAAGTTCTTCCTGAGAGGTTTCCTCCGGAAGAGCATATTCAAAGGAATTGAATCCAACCTCTTCACACGCTCTTTTTTTTGAATTTACATACACTCTTGAAGCAGGATCATTTCCTACAATCACAACTGCAAGACCAGGCTTAATCCCCTTTTCTAAGAGCTTTTCAGTTTCAATGCGTACTTCTTCCTTAACTTTTGATGAAACTTCTTTACCGTTAATTAATTTAGCCATTTATTCTTCCTCCGATTCAATTTTTATCTCGTCTATTTCATCTATATTTTCAGATTCATAATTTTCATAATCTGAATTATCTGTATTATCTTCATTATTGCCGTCGCTGCTTATTATTCCCTGTTCTTCTCCGTCAGGTTCCTCGTCGTCGGCGTTATTTTCAATATCATTTTGTTTTTTTATTCCGCGTAATTCCGACTGCCTGATAAGCTCCTTTGATTCATCAGTATCTACATACAAAACGTATTCGTCTCCCATACGTTTTACCTTATTCAGAATAACAACAAGCAGTATAACTGAAGAAATAAAGCATATTGCCGCTAATACCTGTGAAACTCTCATTGTGCCGATCATAAGACTGTCTGTCCGCAGGCCTTCGATAAAGAAGCGTTCCAAGCCGTACCAGCCTAAATACATTAAAAAGATTTGTCCGTCGAATTTTCGTATTTTTTTAGCAAAAATTGCAAGTAATACAAAGCCAAGCAGACACCATACGGATTCATATAAGAAACATGGGTGTACCGGCTTATCCGCATTCATAGCGATCAAATCGGCCGGAGAGCTCATATCGCTGTTTACAGATATAATCCAGTCTCTTATTTTGCCGCTGGACATTCCAAAAATATTGTCAGTATTATAACCAAAAGCCTCCTGATTAGTAAAATTCCCCCATCTTCCTATTCCCTGCCCCAGCAGAAATCCCATTGATGCAACGTCCAGAAGAGGCAAAAGCTTTACCTTGCGCAGCTTTGCAACAAGACCGCCTACAATAACCGCGCCTATAATACCGCCGTATATAGCCAAGCCGCCGTTTCTTATATTAAATATTGATTTCCAGTTTCCTGCATAATCCTCCCATTGCATAATCACATAATAGGCTCTCGCACCTATAAGTCCGCCTATTATTCCACCGATAACAGCGTCTATTGCTCTGTCCGGATCTATACCGTACTTTTTCATCTGAGAAAAGCAGTAAATCATCGCAAGAAGCATTCCAAGCGTAATTAAAAGACCGTACCATTTGATTTCAAGTCCAAAAAGAGTAAACGCGGTATCATTAATAGTTATATCAATTCCAAGCTTAGGGAATATCACCTGATTTTGTTTAAGTTCGCTGATAGCAGTCATTGTAACATTCTCCTTATTCAATAACCGAAATTGTCATGTTTCCGGTGTCAAAACGATTTAATAAAGCCTTCTGCACATCGTTATAAGTCATTTCAGACAATATCCTTATAGAATCATAAGGTCCTACTCCAGACATATAGGCCGATATAAGATTTCCGGCAACAGCTTCAGCATTATTGCTTTCTCTTACAATCATACCGTAGGTGGATTTTTTTATACTGTCATAAAGAGATTTATCCAGTCCCTCAACCTTAACGCGTTCTATCTCATCGACGATATACTGCATCACCTTTTTAGGATCGGCGGATTCTCCGCTGAAAATAAGACAGAAAAAGCCGTCTCCGCAAAAGACTTCAAACCCAAATGTAGAATTTATAAGTTCCTCGTCAAGAAGCTTTTTGTAAAGCGGAGCTGAAGGATCTGAAATTATATTACCGGCTATGGAGCACTCCATTTCTGATTTAAGCCTGTTAAATCCGCTTTCCGGTCTGCATTTTATACCAACATTAAAAATCGGCGTGCCTACCGGAAGATTTCCATAAACCTCCTTTTGGACTATTTCATACGGTTCTTCCGGAAACACAGTTTCCAGCGCCTGATTTTCGCATGGTTTTAGAAGCTTATCGGCAATATTTATTACCTCTTCCGTTTTAACATTTCCGGCTACTACTAAAACCATATTATGAAGATTATAAAAGGTATTATAGCATTTATAGAGAAGATCGGCGTCAATTTCAGCTATGCTTTCAATTGTACCGGCTATATCTATTCTGACGGGATGCTTATGATACATTCCCTGAAGCATATTGAACAATACCTTCCAGGTAGGGTTATCGTCGCACATTTTAATTTCCTGACCAATAATTCCCTGTTCCTTATCTACGGTTTCCTGTGTAAAATAAGGGTTTTGAACAAAGCTGAGTAATATCTCAAGAGATTCCTTGTAATTATCTGAACAACTGAAAAGATAACAGGTTCTGTCAAAAGAAGTATACGCATTGGCATTAGCGCCGGTCTTAGCATAAAGCTCAAAGGCGTCACAGTCCTCGTTTTCGAAAAGCTTATGCTCTAAAAAATGGGCGATACCCTCCGGTACTGTCGTAAATTCCTTGTCAGCATTCGTTTTAAAGCATGTATTAATAGAACCATATTTAGTTCCGAATAACGCTTCAGTGGTACTGAAGCCCTCCATTTCACATACAAATATTTCAAGCCCCGACGAATGCTTTATATAATTACAACTATCGCCTGTCTGTTCGCATATAATTCTGTTGATATCCATTTTATTCACCTCTCATCACATAAACCGTATCAAGCTCAAAAGATTTAGCGGCTTCAATAATTCGCTCTCTTGTAACGGCCTTTATTTTCTCAACAGATTCGGAAGGTTCAAGTAATTCTCCGTTAGCGAGACATCCGAAATACCAATTAATATATGACGTGGAAGTATCTCCGACGCCTTTAAGCGAATTGATAATGCTTAAAACTGAATTGCTTATATCCTCACCTGAAAATTCCCCGTTTTTAATATCCTCAAGTTGTTTTATGATTTCCTTTTCTGTTTTTTCAATATTTTCTTCTTCTATTCCGCAGTCTACCATAAGTGTTTTTTTAAATCTGTTATACTGCGACGTACAATAATAGCAAAGACTCTGCTTTTCTCTGACATTTATAAAAAGCTTTGAAAAAGGGGTAGCTCCGAAAATTGTATTCATAAGTCTTACAGCGTCAAAATCATCGCTTTTTCCTTTAAATGCAAGAACCATTTTACACTGGTTTACATCAAGCCTTTCTTCCGTCCTGCAAATGCTCTGCTTAAGAGGACTGTGGCTGTAATACTTAACAGCGGACGGAATTCTTTCAATCCTGGAAAAAGCTTCAAAAATAGCATTCTCAGCATTGGTATTTTCCTCCGAACCGACATAATAAATCTCAATTTTGGCAGTTTTCAGGAGTTTTTTATATGCCTTATATGCAGATTCAGCGGTAACTGATTCAGCAGTTTCCTTGGCGCCGTATGAAGAATTGGCGCTGTTTTCGCCGTTATATATTGATTTTTGAGCCTGCATAACTGCATAGGCTCTTTTATTATTTATTTCAGCTTCAATTGAATCCAGAATATCTCTTTTTCTGAAATCAAACGGTTCATGAGCAAATTCAAGCTTTCCTTCGCCATTTTTTATAACGTTAGGAGAGAAAATGCAATCAAGTAATATAGAAAGCACTTCCGCGTTTATATCCTCGCCTTCAAGAGCGTATTTACTGTTTATAGAGCTTACGCCTATACAAAGTCTCTGATAATCGGCAATTTTAAGAATATCTATATTAATGTTTGCACCATAAAGCGAATTAAGCTTAGCTGTAATTTCACTGATATTTTTATATTTGCAGTTAGATGAGCCTAAAACGCCGACAGCAATGGCATTTTCCGAAGCAGTTTCCTTTTTAAGCTCGGTAATAAACATTATCTGCACTCTCTGAGTTTTAAATTTAGGATCGATAATTGATGTATAGCCGATACCCTCAGCAATATCTTTTCTTTGATACACCGCCATATTTATTTTCTCCTTTTAATTTTTTCCGACTTTTTTATTATAGCACATTTATCCGATAAATTCCATATATTTTTAAAAATTATAAAACTCGTATTTCGGATTTTTTAGAAAAAGAATATATGAGGGCTTCTTTAACAGGTTTGATCTCAGTTTTTTCAAGAGTAAGTTTATACAGCTCAATCTGACGCTTATATTTTTCCGCAAGCTCATTTATATCGGAAACTCTGTCCGTCTTATAATCTACTAATACAAGATAATCTTCAAATTCCAAAACCATATCTATTATTCCGTTAAGCATACCCGACGTATTTTTGTATTCCATACCAAACTCGTCTTCAAGCTCAAGATCGTCGATTGCTATTAGAAATTTCTTTTCTCTTAGTATATTCTTGCAGCAATTTATTCTTTCAAAAAGCTTAGAATCCAAAAATGCGTTAATATCGTCCTCTTTAATTGCACTTTTCTGCTTTTCAGTTAAATAACCGGTATTATAAAGCCTTTCAAGCTCCATTTGGTAGTCCTTTTTCAGAGCGCTAAAATCAGTAAACTGCAAAAATCTATGTAACGCAGTACCCTTTTCAGCAGGAGTAAGTCCCCCCGCTTCCCTTGCAAACTCCGGACGCTTAAGAGGAGCTTCAAAGCTTCCTTCATTTTTTGAAATATCAGACACTGAAAGCTTTGACGTAAGAGCAGACAGCGAAAGGTCATAGTTAAAGCTGAACATGTCCTCAATTTGCCTTACCATTTCCTCACATGGCAAGCTCCTTTCTTTAGGAAGCTGAATTATTTCATCCGTTTTATTTGGATTATAAAATTCATAGTCTATTTTAAAATCCTCATTATACCTAAAACTTTCAAATATCTGAAACCGCTCTCTGATCGTACCTGAACCTCCATGAGAAATCAAGGTCATCAACAGCCAATCTTCCATTGAATTTGCCGAAGCGGATATACGATCGGATATACCTCCGTTTAGTAATATGTCGGTCGCCATTGACTGAGCCTTTTTTAAATTGGCTTCACCGGCGTTTAACGTAATAAATAAACGTTCTTTAGCTCTTGTCAGCGCCACATAAAGCAGGCGCATTTCCTCGCTAACTGCATTGCGCCGATTTTCCAAACTTATCGCTTCATAAGGCAATGTGTTAAAACGTTCATATTTTTCTTTATTCTGCAGCTTGAATCCAAGCCCTGATTCATACGAAAACTGAAACGGTTTCATTTTATCCAAACGGCTGAATTTTGTCGACGTTTCCGCTATAAATATAAACGGATATTCAAGTCCCTTGGATTTATGCATGGTTTTAACAGAAACGGCGTTTTGCGATCCTGAAGATCCGCTTACAGCTTTAAAGTCTCCTTTAGATTCCATTATTCTGTCAATATACCTTAAAAAACCCGAAAGTCCTCCGTCAGAATTCTTTTCATAATCTTCCGCATATTCAAGCATCATACGCAGATTTGCTTTTTTCCTTTTAGCGTCTCCGTAAATCTGCATAACTGAAAGAAAATCAGTACTGTCATATATTTTTCTGATAAGCTCCTGCAGCGTGCACGCACTTATATACAGCCTTAATTCCATGATAACCTCATAAAGAAATAAAGCCTTTGTATACAGCTCGTTCTGGAATATTATTTTTTTTCCGTTTAATCCGAGACCTTCGCACAAATTACTGTATATATGCGCATTTTTATTTATCAGTCTTATTTCAGCAGTATCCTGAACCGTAAACATAAACATAGGGGAAAGCATTACAGAAACCAATGCAGTATCAGTCAGCGGATTATCTATAACTCTGAGAATATTCATTAAAATAGATATTTCCCTTGCTTTCAGATATCCGGACTCGTCCTCAGAATCTACTGATATTCCTCTTTTTTCAAGCTCCCTTGTATAAACGGCTATATTTTTCCTGTTTCTGAGAAGTATGCAGAAATCCTTCATCTGACACGGTCTTGAACCTTTTCCCATATCAATGCTCACAGGCGTTTGATTTCCGAGCATTTCCTCTATTTTATCGGCAATGCACTCGGCTTCCGTATTTTCCGCGTCTTCCGTCTCGTCAAAAAGCATAATCAGAGGATTCCTTTCAGCCTCGCAGAACGACGCTCCCTGAATCAGATATTCATCATCGTTATAATTTATATCTCCACACTTTTCCGACATAATATGCTTGAATATATAATTGACAAAATTCACTACTTCACCTGAGCTTCGGAAATTACGGTTTAGTCTGATATAGGCATTCTGATTTACATTTTCAGTATATGGCTCCGCGCTGCCGACGGCATTTATAAAATTATCAGGATTCGCAAGTCTGAAACGATAGATTGATTGCTTTACATCTCCCACAAAAAAAAGATTATCTCCGTATTTATCGGCGCGGCCATTTTTAGACAGAAGTTTAAAAATCATATCCTGACGGTTATTTGAATCCTGAAATTCATCAATCATAATAAGCTTATAATATTCGGAAAGCTCCCTTGCAAGAGGAGTTTTCTCTATAATGCCGGAATTATTAATATCGGCAAGCAGCTCTAAAGCAAGTCTTTCAGCATCGTCAAATCCCACTGCATTCTTTTTTTCTTTAAGGGAATAAAGCTCGGATGCAAATTCCTTTAAAAAGTCTGAAAGGATTTTTTGTATTATTTTGTGCCTTTCAAGATCAGACTCTGCATTTACTAATATTTCTGAACTTTTTTTCAATTCGATAATTATTTCTTTATAATTATCACGACATGACTTTATTTTTTGCCTTAGCTCAGGATTTTCAGAATTTTTCACTCCTGAAGGAAAGTTCCTGAATTTTACAGCAGACAAGCTACGATGAAATTCATCAAATACTCCGTTTTTAAAGAAAGTAAAAATATTATCAAGATAAAGCTTATCTTCGTTTATCAACGACATTATTTTTTCATTGTTTAGGGTAATAGATTGACATGAAGCGTTGTTTAACAAACTGCTGCATAAATCAATTTTAGATTCAACATATTTTATATAATAGTCTTTATACTGATCCCCATTATATTTTTCATAAGCTTCGTCAAGCCATTTTTCAAAAAAGGGCACGGAGGATACGCAGTTATATAGGGAATAAACAAGCTCTTCAAGCGGCTTATCGTCGTTTACGCAAAAGTTATTTCTGAGCGTAATCATATCCTCGTATCTTTCGTTATAAAATCTTTCTGAAATATTCTTATACGCCTGAATCCTTAAAACGTTTTCCTCGGTTTCATCTATTATTCTAAATCCTGAAGATAAAGAAAGCTGATTTATGTTATTTCTTAGCAAATCAAAACAAAACGAGTGTATTGTTGAAATAGAAGCGCAGCAAAGCATAGAATTCTGCCTGGAAAGCCAGCTATCGTCCGGATTTATTTCTATCATGGAAGAAAGCGCCGACGCTAAACGCTGTTTCATTTCCGCCGCCGCGTCGTTTGTAAACGTTACAACGATCATTCTT
>OJMO01000228.1_pt1 | contig 43623 bp, 69 predicted proteins | sample 1597241 | NCBI WGS metagenome assembly OJMO01 (sample SAMEA2452129, study PRJEB22498) | human gut metagenome | biome: human feces; feature: human gut; material: feces | place: Australia | collected 2012 | reverse complement strand
CGTCGCCTCCCTGTATGGTTATCCCGTACAGGTACAAAGAAAAAATCTCCGTGGGATTAAATATCATCCCCGTGTTCTTTCTATACTTCATTGTCAAAACAAGTTGTCCCATCTCGCATTACTCTTTTGAAGCGTTTACCAAAAATTCGATGATTTCGGCTTTGGTCTTTTCAGCGATAGCGGTCATGTCAATACCACCCTCCTGACCGAAAGCAATCAGTTCATCTTTCTTCATTGCACCCAATTCCTTGCGGAGAGCAGCCTCTTCCTCTTCCGGAGTAGGAGTTTCCTCGCCACCTTCGCCACCTGTTACTTCGGGGTCAGCGTCTCCCTGAGTTTCCTCGCCTGTGCCCTCTGTTGGGTTCTCTACGATAGTTTCGGGTGCAGGGGGTGTAACTGTCTCGGCTGGGGGAACGGTTCCCGCAGCGAGTTGAATACGAGCCTCGTGTTCACGATTGTATTCGTTCTTCCAATTTTCAACCTCTTGCTCGAGTTCCTCAATCTTCTTTTTGTTCGCTGTATTGACATTTGTCAGGCGAGCGATTTCTTTCTTGTACCACTCTTCACGGTCTTTGAAGTCTGACTTCATCTGAACCTCTTTCGGGGTTTCGAAAACAGGCTGTTTGCCGTGCTCGTACAAATCGGGGATTCCTAACTTGAGGACTTCCTTACCAAAGTCGTCTTCGACCTCAGCAACACAATTCACGAACTTCACGTTCTTACCATTGTAATTGATGGTTTTGTTTCCCGCTTTTCTGTTAAACAGTTTCATAATTCTTTGAATTTTATTTATGATTATAAAATTAATGGGGATGGGACATACACCCCATCCCCATCATTATAACGTAATTGTCCTCGTTATTAGGTAGTCGGCAGACCAATCTTACCGATGTTGATAATACGAGCAATCTTTCCAGGCATATACTCTACCGGAGTTCCGTAGTTCAATACAGAGAATGAACGTCTCGGACCAACAATAGCGTAATCCAGTTTCATGGTTCCACCCAGTTCCAGATACTCAATCATTTCACTTCCGTTGAAGTAAACGAGAGCAGACTTGGTTCCGGCAATCCAACGGTTGCGGTCATGAACCTCTCCCGGATTAGCACCGTCCCAACCAGCAGCAAGTTCAGTCTTGCTAACTTCGAAGATAGGATAGAAATCAGCGATGCCTTTGTCGACCGGATTTGCTTCGGTACGATAGATGACATAACAGGTTTCAGGATAAGCCGAAGAGTTCGCACCAGCAAACTTCAGAGTCACGGACTGGGCTGCGCCAACAGCCTGTTCAGCGTCGTTCAGCAGAACGGGTTCAGACTCTCCGTAACGGTTCTTCGCTGTAACAGCATAGAAGTAGTTACCAGCGTGAACAGAACCGAACATTCCCTTCGCGTCAACGGCAACAGCAACAGCGACAGGAGTCGTAGCATCCTTGATAGGAGCATTCGGAGCCTTGTCAGAAGTCTTACCACGACCCAACTTAATCGGCTGGTTGAAGTCGAAGTATTTGTCCGCTTTGATGTTCACCTTACCAAACTGAGTGGTGATGTCGTTTACCGACTGACCCATGGTTGCGCCCACAACGCCACCAGCCATACCAACAATAACACGTTTAGACTCGTGGAAGAGTTTCACGTAGTTGTTGAATACGACAGGAGAAGAAACGATGCGGTCGATGATACCGTTTCGGTCGTTTACAACTGCCTGAGCAGCGTCCTCAACCAAAGCGTCGTTCAGAACAGAACCGTTTGCGTTCAGTACGGCAGGGTCTCCGAAGTAAGCGTCAAGCACCTGTTCAGAAGTTTTACCCAGCAAGCCACCTGTGATATCGTTGATACCAGCGATGTGCTGTGCAAATACACCGTCGAACTCTTCAGGAACTTTTGCCGAGTCAGCGTCAATCACTTTCTTGTCAAGGATAGTCTGAAGCAAGATGGTCTTGTTTTCAACTTCCTTGGTGTACAGTGAACCAACGACAGTCTTGACAATCATACCCGGATGAGTAACCTGTCCAGTCACACCTGTGAACTTGACAACGATTGACTTCCGACGATATACAGAGTCGGTCTCAGTAGGAGTTTCGCCTTCCTGATTGAAGATGCCCACTTCCTGACCATACTTGTACAACTGATTGTACTGATGAACAGTATTGTCAATCTTCTGACGGTTCAACTCATTCCAGAACACCAACTGGTCCAAACGGTTTTCAAGGTTCTTCAGCACAGAATCCAAGGATTCAGGTTTCAGACCTCCACCGTTATTCAATTGGTCGTTGTACTGCATACCAGTCAACAGACCTGCTTCCATCGCCTTCAAGATTTCATCCGAAGACATACTTTCCAACGGATTTGTAGCCTCCGTTCCATTGTAATTGAATAAATCCATTTTCGTATATTATTTAAAGTTTCGTACGAAATTATTTCACGAGGCGAACGTTCTTCTTGTTATACATATACAAGGCTGCGTCTTTACCTATGTCCCCACCAATCGGGTCAAGCAAATAGGCAGTTGTATTGTCGCGCAAAGACTTCTGTATTTCGGGGTCGGCTTCCTCGTCAATCGATTTAGCAATCAACTCACGAACAACCGCACGGTCTCTCGAAATGCTCAGAACTGTTTTGTTGTCCTCATCCTTAGCACCGCCACCCTGTTCAATGCTTTTCTCGATGATAGCCTTGCTCAAACCAGCACTCTTAAATTCAGGAGCCGAATTTCCGAAAGCAATAATCGCCTGTCGCATACCGTCCAAAGATTTTTCAATCTTATCAGTAATCGGCTCAAGAGCCTTTTCTACGATAGCCGGAATAGACTTCAGCAAGTCATCCTGAGACTGATTGAACTTACCAAGCAAGCCGTCCCCAATACTCTTGATGATGCCATCAGAAAGTGACTTCGCAATGTCGTCCTTTTTCTTGTCGCCATCGCCACAGCCGTTACCCTTTTCGAGGTCGGGGTCATCATCGTCCTCTTCCTTTTTCTTGTCAGGGTCTTTCTTGTCCTTGTCTTTTTCCTTCTTCTCGTGATTTCCATCACCGTCGCCTTCGCCATGGTCATCCGGACCACTTTGAACCGACTTTTCCAATTTGATTGAGCCGGATTCAATCCAACCAGCAATCACCTCTTCTGTAAACCCACTGCCAAGCAATGATTTTACGAGGTCGTCATTTTTCTGTTCATCAGTTAATTGTACCATACTTCTTTAATTTTTCGGATTAAAAATATTACAAAATTTCTTTTCCCTAAAATGAGTCATCAAATGCCCTCTTGGATAATACGGAATTTTGAATCGATGACAATCCTCTTATTCCCTATCACCTGTTCGAACATGACATCACGCTTGAGTTGGCTCTTGAGTAAATCACCAGTAGGAATGAAATCCTGAGATTGAATACCTTTCACGAAATCGATATACGAATTGAAGTTTACAGGAGTAAACGTCAGCGCAATATTATTGATAATTGCCTTCGTGATATGTTTTTCGTTCTTCGGGTCTCGCTCCAAGGCTTTCCCCTCAATAGACATTCCAGGCTTTCTGGTTGAACCGCTTTCGCGCATTTCAATACACTTGTCCCAAAAGGCTCTCGCCTCGGGAGACTCGCTCCATAACTTTCCTTTCACCCAAAATTTGTTATCAACTATCTTCCCGTCAAGCGGTTCACCAATCCAAAACCTACTTTTCAATTCTTTTGCTCGAACTGTTAGGTGGTCAAGATTGAACAAACCATGCTTGAGGAAGTAGTCTATAACGAACCCATTGGGCTCCATTGAGTCACCCTGATAATCTTTGCTGTCGTCACTCGCGATACCCTCAAATATCATATTCTCGTAGCGACGGTCATCACCACGAGGATACTCGGCAGCGTCAGACTTCATAAAGTCTATCGGCAACCAGAAATTAAAATCATTTGGGGTTTGCTTCTTCATACTTCCACTTTATAAATTTGTGACAAAGTTACAAATCATTTTAGAAAGTTACAAATATCGGGTCTCCAACATAATCGGTTCCACGCTCGTTCGCTGCCATAAATTCTTCTTGAGGAGTCCGGACTTTCATGGGTCCAGTCATCAATGAATATTTCATTTCCTCGAGAATACGCATCATGTCGTTGTCGTCCCCTGTAAACACTATCTCAACCTCTGTTAAGCGATTGGTCGACGGGTCTTCACGGTAACGAGTGTCATGAATAATTAGAGGCTTCACAAATTTGAGATGACCGTTTGTCCCAACTGTTACTTCCTCCGCTCCGCTGATGCCTTTCATGATTGTTTCAACACACTTCATCGGGTCTCGTACAGGTACGGAAACTTTTCGTTTGTCCCCGTCCATAGATTCCGGTTCAAGCGGTTTCACGGCTTCGATGTCCAAAGCCTTTTTCAGGATTGATGTAAATCCCGGAACGAATGCTTCGGGGGTGATACGTCCTTCCGATAAGGCTTTCATCAGAGGTTTGGCTTCCTCTATCTGATGTGGCTTCATCAGCATGTCAAGAACTATCTCCCCTTGGTCGAAGATAAACGGCTTCAAAGGAATCTGTCCCAAGTCAATAAATTCAGCGAAACAATGTTCCGACGCATCAACTGTTACAGGCTGCAAGCAATCCACCCAAACTTGGAAATACTTGATATGCGCATCCTCTGTCTTGTGCTCCCCAAGGTACACAATTCCCCTCCCCTCAATTGGGTCAAGATTTGTCTCCTCTTTAAGTTCCCGAAGCGCAGCCGTCTCAAAGTCCTCTCCTGGGTCGACATGCCCTCCAGGGATACATACCTTACCAGTAGGAACAAAGTTCTCAACACGATGTAAAACGAGGACTCTACCATCCTTGTCAAAAGCAACCACGTCAGCGTACTTTGTCGGCTCGCCTGTAATTGACTTCACGATGTCGAAATACACCTGTTTAGACAGTTTACCGCCACGATAAGCCTCTTCAGCCTGTTCAAGAGCGTCAATACCTTTACAGATGTCACCAACGTCGGGGTCGTTACGGTATGCCTCAAGCGATTTCAATATCTTGTTTCTTTCATTCACGGCTGACGAAACTTCCTTCTGGTGCTCTTTTAGGAATCCTCTGTACTTTTCAAATACTTCGGATTTCTTCTCCTCAGGTAAACCATCCACACCGTCAATGACAGACTTCTGAATTGAAAACTTGTCGGACAATTCCTGACCCAAAGTTTCAAGGTTCGCCAACTGACCTTTCAACTTCCGATAGTCCTCAACCTTTTCTTGGGTTGATTGAATTCCTAAAAATTTCTTCAAGTTCATAATTATCATCTTTTAGACTGTATATTCTTTATTTCCAATTGTTATCTTCGCTCGGCTCTTCCGTTCAACCTTTCGCTCATAATTCTTAGGAGGCTCGAACTGATGTGTGTCAGGGTTCCATACATATCCCTTCGGAACATAACGCAAGTCGCACCGACAGAACGGGTGGACAGGGTGTATCGTCGCTTTCCAATCTTTCGACTTTACACCATAGTTCGTACCGTTCGCCATGAGTTCCGAAAGCCTGAACACCCGTGGCTGGCTCCCGATACCCCCTGTTAGGTACAGTCGTATGCAATGACGACAGGCTCCAGGGAAGACATCGAAGTAAACCAACGGGTCGGGGTCTTCTTCCATCATGATTTCGGCTCTTCCGAGATTGTATATATCTTGACTTTCCGTCTCAACGATACGTCCCCAATCCCGCTGCCAGTCATTCATCTGGTTAGCGAGGTTTGAAGTAATCTTCTTGACGGAACGCTTCTCGAACGTGCCTTCGAGCATCTCCTTCCGTAAAGTCGTATCAGCCTTTGCCTGCTCTTGAGCCTGTAAGTAACTGAGTTCCTCTGCGGAAATTGACGCTCGGACATCGTTCTTGATGCGGTCGGCAAATCCTTTGATATGAGTATAAGTTTTGTTGGCGGCAACCTTGTAGAACGCCATTTCCCTCGCTGTGGGCTCAAATAAGCCCATTTTAGACAGAAACGCAGTAAACTCGGAGTAAGTCATCTGAGCGGTGGCTTTCGTCCCAACAGCAGCCGAAACACGACCAAAAAGAAACGCTTGATAATGGGAAGGGAATTTAGGAATCAGTTTCACCAAGTCAACCCCTTTCTTCTTCAGGAGCGCAAGGTCTTCAGTTGTTAGGTAGTCTTTCCCCAACACCTGTGCAACCATCTTCACTACTGCGAGGTCGATGTTTGTCAAAATCTTCTTTATTTCATCTTCCGTGAATAACATTATCTTTTCTTCTTTTGTATTTCAACCATAGTTTCAACAACGTCTCCGAACAGTTTAACAGCGTTGAACGCATTCTTCCCTTTACCCTCGTATTCCTTTTGAACCTTTGGATATCTCATCGGGTCGACGTGATGATGAATTCGGGGTGATGCTGGTGCTTTCATTTTCTTATTCCTAATTGTGAATCAATGAACTCCAAAGCCTTTCCGAGAATAGGGTTCTCCATAGACTTTTCAACCATCATCGCCTGTATAGCCTCTTCCGCTGTTTTAGGTGAGCCATTTCCTTCTTCGCCATCGACGATTTCGTTCATGCCCTCGCCACCCATCATTTTGTTGGTTTGAGCCGACTGATACACCGTGTTAAGGATAGTGTCCTTATTCGGGTCGAACTTTCTGCCTGAATACTTTTCGAACATATCCTCGAGCGATACAAAGCCAGCCTCAGACTTCTTCTTATCCAGTTCAACCTGTGCTGCCTCGTCCTCGATTTCAATACCTGTAAACACGAGTTCCAAGCGGTCGTCAATTTCGCTGATGATATACTTATTCAGGATATTCTGATAGAACACTAACAGCGGAGTCAGACCTTTCTGTTTAGAGTGGTCAAGACGTTCCTTCTGTCCTTCCTGTCCAAATATACGGGCAGCGTCCTGGAATTGAAAGCCCAACTCCGATGGGTCCATACGGTACACGGCACACGCAATCACCAATAGGAACTTAATCCATTCAGTGAACTCCATGTCTCGGTTCGTCTGCTGTAAATCAATCCACTCAAGGTCTATTCCCTGAATGACGGGTATCTTGTGAGAATTGTACACGGTACTCATCGTCTGTTTCCAATCCTGACGAAACTCGTTCAGGGTTCCTTGGTCGACGTTTCCGTTCTTCACATTGATAAAGCCTTTCGGCTGACTACCTTGTTTGAAGAAGTTACCATTGTACTGCATTCCCCACAAAATCCATGTCACGATTTCAATCAACGTTTCCAACTCCGAACAGCCGTATCCATTACGCAACACGTTGGTCGTCTTGTTACGGATACCATAACCCAACTCCCACGGATAGAAAACTACATACTCATCTGATACAGGGTGACGGATAATCTGCCCATCCCATACCATAGCATAGCGAGGCAAATAACCATGCCAGCGGAAGTTCTCGAACATCTGTCTGTATCGTGGGTCGTTTGTGGCTAACTGCCGTATCAGGGCAGCGTCAACGGCACGATACTTCTTGAGGTTCATATTCCTTGCACGAACGAGTTCGAATGTCATCTGGTCAAGCACAAGGGAGTCCCTCAATACTTTACGGGTAAACTCTTGAAAGTTGTCCTCACATTCCCATTTGTCATTCTCACCACCCTCTTCAAGGAAACGAACTATGTAATCGACAATCTTCTTGTCTTTTGCTGACAGTTCCTTTTCGTCAGAACCCTCCGAGCCTGGACTTCGCTTGTAACGAATTTGGTATCCTGGCTTCTGGTCGTCAACGCTGTACTTCAGAAAGTTCTGAACCTGTTCAATACGTGTGTTGATAATAGCCTTAATGATGAAGATATCGCCCATTCGGTTTAGAGTCCCAAATGCTATACCGTTGTTCGGGTCGCGATACCCCTTACCACTGAAGCCTATCTCCGACGGGTTCCAAAGGATTGATTTAATTTCCGGCTGGGGTGCTCTCCTGCTGTTCTTTTGTTGCTCAGCGATAAACGCTTGTGCCTTCATCACCTCTTCAAAATTCTCTGAGTTTAGGGACTTCTGAAGACGGTTCCTCAACGCTATCGGAGCAGCCTGAGCCATGATTTGGAGTTCCTGAAGAGACAGTCCATCAAGACCGTCTATGGGAGCCACATTATTGGCTCCCACTGAACTCCTGTTTTTTGATGAACGGTTCTTCTTACTTCCCATAATTAAATAGTTCCAGGAGTGACGTATGTTTTGGCTTCATAGGTACGACCACCGTAAATGAAACGGATAGTGAACCAAGTTACCATTTCCGGACGCAAAATACCCAAGTCTTTCACGATTTCAAACATCAGTGAATTGGAAGCCTTTGCGGTCAGCGTTTTCTTGTCTTCGCTCAACTTGCCCAAGTCAGCAGAATTTCCACGGAACTCAAGTTGTCTTTCGTCGGCAAATACCTGCACTTGATACTCTGATGTTTCCTGTTCATCAGCGTCAGCAGCGATTTTCTTGAACTTCGCAACCAGCCAAGGCAGCGATGCCTTAGAAGCAGCGTAATCGTACTGGTCTGTATATGATTTGGGAACCACAGCATAATAGGTCGCCTCGTTAAAAGCCACACCCAGTTGCAACCCGAAGATTGTACCTACTTCAGCAGGAACGCCACTTGTGAAGTCAGCAGACTCATCAATGATGAGTTCATTACCCTCGTAGCATTCTACTTTACATTTACAGGTCTTAGCAGCATTCAGCATCATCGGGATAGTTACTTCGTCTCCCATTTTGAAATTCAGACCAGCCTGTACCAGACCATGATAATTTTTACCAATAAGTCCGGTCACCATGAAGTTGTTGATAGTTGCTAACCCATCGGTCTCAACCGTAACAGCCTCCGCACCTTTCGAATAAACATATTTCTTCATCTCTTTTATGTTTTAATTCTACATTTATTAAACGATACAAATTTACAAACAAAAACGGCACTAATAAAGCAGGATATCCTTATTCTTTCTTTTGGCTCTCTTTACCACGCTTTTCCAGTTCCCCCTTAACTATCATTATAGAGTAAAGCAACTCCGCTCTCTGAGACTTCTTGATGGCTTCAAAGTTCTTATTTAAATCGTTCACAAGTCCTTTCTCCATCTTCTTAAGATTGTCGGTAGGGATATTCTTGATGTTTGACCACTTTTCATCGACCCCCTTTCGAACTTTCTCTGACAGGTATTTCTTCAAATTGACCTTTCCGCTGTTAGGCACGTCCTCAAACTTGACACGGGTGTATGACTCTTTCACCTCTTCTGAAGTTTCTTCTTTCTGACGCTGGTCATACAGTTTGTCTTCAGCCTCGTCTAATTTCTTATACTCAGCCTCATACTCGTCTTTCAACCGTGATGTCTCAGCATCGTATTTGTTAGTCTTCTCCTTCAAAGTGTTCCACAGTTCTTTGCGCTTTTTAGCAGCATCCGGATGGTCACTTTCGTACAGTTTGTCAATCTCACTTCGAATTTCATCAGCCTCTTTGTCGTACTTCTGACGAGCCTCTTCACGCTTACTGTCATACTTCTTTGAGGCTTCTTTCTTCTTTTGCTGAATCTGATAAATAGGGTCGGAAGCCTTGTCTGCCTTCTTTTCGCTTTTTGGTTCCTGTTCCTGAGTTTCCTCTTTAAAGGCATACTTCTTATCACCAAATTCTTTTTGAAGTTCGTAATATTTTTCGTTACCCTTTTGATTGACGTCCCCAGAATTTTTAAGATACCCCATCTTAGAAAGAGTAGGAGAAGTCCCCCTTTTCATTCTTGCTGCATGTAAATCCCTAAAGATACGATATCTCTCAAATTTCTCTTTATCGTTAGTAATGGTAACAAGTTCTCCATCTTCATCCAACTCCTCTTTCTCCCCAGACTTCGCTTCTGGTTTCTTTTCCTCTTTCGGCTTCTCACCTTTCAATTCAGCAACCTCATCTTTCGCCTGTTTCAAGCGTTCTTCATATCTCTCCTTCCCGTCACGCTTGATTAAGCGTTCTTCGTTGTCTTGTAAATAAGCCAATTTCTTACGAGCCTCACGCAAATCCTCTTTATCAGTACCCTCTGACGCTTTATTGTCCTTACGATAAACCTCAATCATCTTATCCAAATCCCAATATTTCTTATCCATACCCTGAATTTGGTAAACAGGTGTACGCTGCCCACCAGAAGTATCAATGGTTCTTTCAACCCGAACATCTTTCCCATCGATATTCAAAGTATATCCACGCTGTGTAGCTTTGGCGTTCTTCGTAATTGAATCGTAGGATTCTTGAGTTACTCCTTCAGGAGCCTTTCCGGACACTTCTTGTTTGGGTTCTTTCTTCTTTTCAGGTTTCTTTTCACCTTTGGCTTGCTTAACAGCCTCTTCCGCCATAGTCTTCTTCGCTACGAGAGTGTTAATTTCCTCAGGGGGAAGTTTCAACTTTCCTTCGTTGACAGCAGCGATAACCTTATTGATAGCTTCGAGTTGCTGTTCCGAACTCATTTTATTGGGGTCAGTCTTTTCAGGCTTCTCTTCCTCTTTCTTTTCGGGACCGTACTTCTGCCCCACGCGATGTTTGCGTCTATTCTCAGAAGTATCAGCATATATGCCTGAACGAGATTTTTCTAATCTTTCATTCAAAATTGATTTTTCTATTAGTGTCGTCATATTCCTTACAGTTAAATTTGATTACGCAAATATATTACGTTATCTTGAATAATCAAAGAGTTTCCCGAAGAAAAACTCCTAAATTATTCCCAGGACTCAGGAAGAAGCGACTCTTTCCCGAGTTCTTTAGCACGCTTTTTAATCCACCGTCTCGCAGCGGCAGGGTCTTTCGCCCGACCAACACTACGAATGGCGTCTTTCAAATCCTGAGCATTACGAATAGGGAAAGAGCCATCTTTCATGGCTTCTCCCTCTTTCGCCAATTTACGTCTTTCCTTTTCCGGAAAATCGTGTTTATTCAATGATTTCTCAAGCAGCGTTTCCATTATTCAACCGGAATTTGGTTCTTGTACGGCTGACCCACACGTCCCAGACGCTGATTGTCAGGGGTATCAGCATAAACACCTGTTCCCAACGACTTCATGATGTCGCCCTCTGTTTCACCGTTCAACGATTTCAGGAACTCCAATGTAGGAGAATAAGCCTGTCCAACACGGTTCAGGCGACGATTTTCAGGGGTGTCACGATATACACCTTCCAAACCTTTCATGACAGTTCCGTCAGCAGCCGTTTCCCACTCAACCTGTTTAGGACGATAGAAGCGAATGACGTCTTTACCCTCTTCATCAGCGCATACGGCTTTCTGAAGATACATTACGTCAGCCACGAAAGCCTCTTTCTCCTCGGCTGTAAGTTCGTTGGCACGACTCTTCATGATTCCTTCCTTGTAATAGGAAGCCACCTCATCGGGTGTGAATACCTCGTATCCATTGTTACGAGCAGTTTCCTCAAACAACTGGAGGGAAACTTTCTTTCCTTTATTTTCCATACGACTTGTAAAATTAAAAATTCTTTGTGAGCAAAGTTATTCATAAAATTTTAATATGGTAGGAGTGAGTTCAACGGTATGGCTCTAAAATAAAAACGGGCAATGAGAAGATTCACATCCTCTCATGCCCCAGATTTCTGTCAAATACTTAAAACCTAAACTTTTCTTTAATGAACAAAAAGAATCTTCTTCAAAAACTTTTTAGATGTCAATCAAACAATGTAAATCAAATCAAACTTTAGACGATGTTCGATTAGGCGAACCAGACCGAACACAAATATAACGCTGTCAATGCACAAAAGTTTTTCTCATTTCCTTATCTCCTAACAACATCGGCTGCGACAGCAGCCTCTCAGGGCGAAGTCCATCGGAGATGGCGAAGCCTGTAAACTCCGAACGCAGTGAGGTGTGTTTTCGACGTGAAAATGACTTCTTAAAATTTCCGTTCGGGACTCTAACTTGTATTTCTATTGAATACCCATTGTAACCATTATATATTGATACACAAATTTTCGAGTCCGTGAGTCTTCCCTATTTTATGTGGAGTCTTCTCCCACAAATTTTGTTTTATAAAAAGGCTTTTGAGCGCAATAAAAACAGTCATCTGAGCGCACGAAAACAGTCATCTGAGCGCAAATATACAGTCATATAAGCGCAGTCACCTACTTTATAAAAAGGCTTTTGAGCGCAATAAAAAGTGGTTTAAGCGCGTCTTAATTTTTGTCCCATAAATGTTAAAAACAGGCTTGGTTGCATCCCACCCCTTTAAATAAAGGCTTAGACATGAAGTGAGCCTGTTTTTAAATTTTCCCGTTAAATTTGTGTGGAAATAAAATTACAAAGATATGAAAAAGGAAAAAGGATTAATTCAATCGAACTTGGCGACCTTTGGTATGTATAAGTTCTCGTCTTGGCAAATGAACTGTTTGGTTCATCTTGTCGAACAATTGCAACCTGCAATGTCCAGGGATATTGATTGGTTGAGTGCTGACCTGAAAGTGTTCCAGGAACATTTACCGTTGGATAAGAACGGCAATCTTCTCATTCCTATACAAATGAAAGAGATTGATAAATATCACCACGGTTCCATCGTTCTGAATGAAATAAAGAAGATGTTCAAACAGACGATTAAATACAACTTTACCAACGAACAGGGTAAATTGGTTCGGAGGGAGTGCTATCTTATCTCTACGATGGATATTGACGAGGATGACAACATCGTACTGGGAATGCCTGTTACAAGTTTACGCTGGCTTCTATATTATGGTAAAGGAATAGGAGGCACAATCTACGACAAGAAGTCTGTCGTGTCAATGAATGGCGTTTATGCCAAGCGTATTTTCATGATGTTAAGCCGTTGGAAGGACAAGCGTGTCTTCTCTATGAAGATTGCTGTCATCATGAACGAACTCCAAACCCCTGAATATAGCGTACAGGATTTTGAACGAAAGGTTCTCAAGACGGCTTTTGAAGAAATGATTAGGAACCCGAACTCGGTTCTTCAGTTCAAATACTCCCTTTCCTATACAGGTACAAAAGTCGGGAAAGGAAAACGAGGATTCGATACTGTCACGTTTAAAGTGTATGATAAACTTTCTGAGGCTCAAATGGAAGAGTTCCTAACAGACTCATGGAGCAACAGAATAAATGCTATCTAATATGGGCAAAGAAGAAACTTTAACAGTGCTGAATCTTCAGGCGGAATGTGACCGTCTGAATAAGAAGATTCTTTTTCTTGAGAAGGAGAACCGTGAACAGCGCAAAGAGTTGTCCGACTATGCCAAGCGAGAAGAACAACTGTTAGGAGAGATTGAAACGCTCGAATCGGAACTCCGTGAGATTACCCGTGAACAGCGTCCTAAATATACCCCCACGCAACCTGTGGAATCTGTAGAGGATTTTCTTCATCCCAAAGTAGATACTGGAACTGGGCTGAACCGAGTGGGCAAGAAAGGCTTCGAAGAAAAGTGGGAAGACTTCATGTATGCTTATACAGATGAAATCTTCATTGAGGCTGACCAGCCTGATGTACTTTTCTATCGTGACAGTGCCGATAATTGCTTTGTCACCCCAACGGGGAACACTCGGTTGCCTTTCCCTATTCTACAAGAAGACCTCGACCGCTATAATATCCTGAAAGTTCGACCATTGACTTGCGAGGAAATGGAGGAAGTGTGCAAAGAGTTCGATTTAACTTAAATTTCAATTACAATGGTACAAATGAAGCCTTTTCATTACCTGTACGTCATCATCGGTATGTTGGTGGCTGCGTTCTTTGGAATCTCACTTGATATGGGTATCACGTGTATGATTCCGGTCTCATTCGTTGTCATTGGGTTGTTCGCTTACCAGAACATGAAGAAAAATCTTCCTGTCGGACAGGCTATCCTCAACGGAGGTCTTCCACCACTGATAGGCGGTCTTCTCATTTGGCTATGCTTTCTACTTGGTAACTGGTTCAATGCAGGTGGCTGATGAAGAAACTGATATTCCTTTTCTTGACATTGCTGATTGTAGGCTGTGCGACAACTCGGAAGACTGTGTTCTTCGAAAGAGTGACTCCACAGCCTCTTTCAGTAATTGACAGCCTGAACACCGTTCACGGCTTGAGCGTCCCTACGAATTTAGATTCGTGGGGAAAGACGTACTTCATCGGGAGCGATTCCGTGATGACCACTGTGTATGTCCTTACTAAAAAGAAGGATAAAGTTCTGTATATCTTTTCAGTCACACAAACGGCTGGAAAGGATAATGTTCTATTCAAATTTAGGCAAGAATGATAACGAAAGGACTTGGATTTATTGAGAGTGGCGTCAATCCGAATGATGCCACTTATGCTGCTCCGAAGATTGAACTCCCGAAGCGGTATGAACTGCGGGAACAACTTCGGGTCTATGACCAAGGGAGCAAGGGAAGTTGTGTGTCCTGTACAGTTGCGGAAATGTACAACTTCTATTGCAAATCGAAAGGTCGTGAACCATCTATCGGCTTCGAATACCTGTACGACCAGCGTTCTGACAAGACTATTGACGGAATGATGCCTCGTGAGGCTTTCGAGATTTTGAAAGGCGAACACCGTGTCGAAGTATTCGCTCGTATTGGCTCTCTGGACGCTCTCAAAAAGAGTGTTCTTACCAATGGGGCAGCACTTATAGCGATGAATGTATTTTCGTATAATGACGACTTTTGGAACGGTGATGAGTTCATGGGTGGTCATGCAGTAGCAGTTGTCGGCTACGACGAAACAGGTCTCATCATCAAGAACTCCTGGGGAACTTCATTTGGTCGGGGTGGTTACACTACTCTTCCATACAGTCAGTTCAACAAAGTTCGTGAGGCTTGGACACTTCTGTCTTAAGCCTGTTCCCCTCTTAATCATTGAGCACTTCCTCTGGGAGTGCTCTTTGTTTTTCTTCGAAAATCAAGAAGCAGTCTCCCTGTCGCAAGCAGCCGTCCCTCGATTTACTCTCACGATTCAATTTAGAGACTATACAGGTGCAACTGCTTATCTATTTAATTCTTCGGGGACTCCTTTATATAAACCTGATGACTATTATTCTATGGGTTCAGGATATGAGAATGCTTCTATCGTATGGAACGAAACAAATGGATTGACTGTTTGTAAAACAGCCAGCAAAACTGAAACAGTTCAAGCAAAGGCTGGGAATTTGATTACAGTAAGAATTCAACAATCGGGGTCAAGTTCTTTCGACCCTATGCATTTCTCAACCTTTGTTCTTAAAGCGGAAAATCAAACTATCACGCCATAAAGGTATTGATAAAGAAGGATGGGGAGGTCTGATATCAGACCTCCTTTCCAAATAATTAACTTCCTGAAGTTATACGGACACGAATATTTCCCGTATCTTTTGTCGACCCACCTGATTTAAGATAGATATCTATATTGTGAATGCCTGTTTGTACGCTATCATTGATAGCATTGATAGTAACAGTCTTTGAGCCTGTGCCTGATGTTGGCGAAGCATTTAGACTGAACGCATTAGAAGCGAAGTCGATTGACCATGAACCGCTTGCTGGTGCAGTAACCGTAACAGTTCCCGAGCCTGAACCGTATCCAGAAATATTGATATTTGTGCTGCTGATAGACCATGCTTCGGCTGCTTGCGACAGGGAGACTGCTTGGCTCTATTTTATATGAATAAGGAGGGATTCTGGCGGGAGTCCGTGAATAACCCGATACTTCCCGCCAGTTGCCTTAATACAACTGAACTGTCTGATTACTTGCTTGAAGAATGAATGATTGAGTTGTCGAACCACTCCAACTTGTACCAACACCAGTCATTTTTCGTATCCACACTCTATCACCTGCTTTTAAGTAGGCACGAGTGCCACCTTTGGCGACATCGTTCACCGAATATCCAGGGTCAGGACTCCAACGCTCTTCCATATCGAAACCACCACCCATCATTGCGGCATACTGCATAGGTGTCCCAGTAGGAGTTGCACTTGAATTGAAGACGAAATAAGTATCTCCAAACGAGCCGTTCGATTTATAAGTGATAGTATATTGAACACCACCAGCCTGACTCAATGAAACAGAAGCTGTCTTTCCACTTGTCCCCTGTGTATAGGAAACAGAACCGCTTCTCGAACCGCTTTGATTGGACGCAGCCGTAATAGATGTTCCATCCGTGTTCTTGCTGAACCCTGTTCCGCTAATCGTAGCCGTCCATGCAACATTTTCCTGGGTTGATGTTTCGACTCCGTTTACTCGTGGAAAGAATGGTTAAAGGAATTTTCTGGCGAAAATCAATCGCAAAGCCACTGTATCCACGTTATACATATATAAATTGAGAAGTCATGAACAAAGAAGAGAAAAGAAACAAGCAACTTCTCGATATCCTTGAGAAGGACTTTGAGGAACTCTCCCCAGGAGAACTCCAAGTCGTTCGTAACGAAACTCGGAAGATATACGGTATCGAGGGGAAGATAGGAACAGGCATAATCCTGAACTCCTACCTGAATATGAAGAGGAAGTTCGTCACCGAACTTGAACAGGTTTTGGTCTGTCCGAAAATGGCTGTCAAGGACTTCGGACCATTCGCAGGACGGCAGGTTGTTACCAACAAGATTCCCGTTCCTACGTTTGACGGTCTTAACGGGGAGCCTGCAGGCATTTTCTATATTGAGGGATACACTTATCTCCCCGTCCTATCTGTATCGTATTTAGACGACCAAACAGAGGTGATTTGCCTATCTCCGGAAGGCTCGTTTTGTAGGATAACGACAAAGGATTTTGATTTCGAGATATAAACCGCTAAATTTGCGGTGAAATTTCATTTAGTTATAACTAATTTTAAGAATTATGAAGAAAGATTTTATTACAGCAACTCCGGACTCCGGAGGAAGTGGTAGCACAACTGTGACTGTCGCAGCGTCTGCTAACCAGACAGAATCCACACGCAGTACGAGCCTTTCAGTCGCTGGTGGCGGGATGACACGTACTGTTGGCGCAAGTCAGGCTGCGGGAGTAGTAACTTGGAACTATTACTTCTCCGTGACTCCGACATCGCTCAGTTTCGTCGCTGGTGGTGAAACGAAATCCGTTACCGTAACTTCCTACCGAAAGAAAGTTATAAACGGAGTCGAAACATCAACCCAGGAAAATGTGAATTGGACACCAACTGTTTCGGGTGCAGGCTTCTCAGTAAGCGGTTCGAATGTTACGGCAGCAGCGAACAGTGCGACGACGACGCGAAGCGGAACTGCCACCTATACGCAGACTGGTAGTGGTAAGACCCAAGCAGTCTCCCTGTCGCAAGCAGCCGTCGAGAAAATTACTGTATCACCCACGACCATTTTCTCAAGCATGTCGAGTCCGAGTACGGGTCAGTCGTATGCCATTACGATTACCGTTTCGAATTGCCCTACTAAACCAACCGTTTCGATTGATATGAAACGCCAAAGTGATGGTGGAACTTTACAATATCAAATGGGTGATTGTGGCAAGTCAGACCCTGTATCGGCTGGAACTAATAAATGGACTTTCAAGGTATGGCCATCCAATTGGTATCAAGCAACAGGTGGTGACGGAGGCGGTCGTCCCGCTTTGGTTCCGGGATATTACTGTCAAGGAACGGTAACTGTTACTCTCACGTCTTCAAACAAAGCAACAGTAAGTATTCAAGGAAATGTTTCATCTCTGTAATAGATTGGGTCGGTGATATCACCGACCCTTTCTTCACCTACATTTACTATCCCAAATGACAAACTTGGTCGGAATTCTGAAGGGTAAATGTATATACACCTGACATCGTCCACCCCGAAGATACTTGTGTTCTAACATAAAACTTTTCTCCTGGATAAATTCTTACGATTGAACCTGGACGAGCAGCGTCATTTACCTGAAGTGAACCTGCCCATTCAACAGGGTCGATATTCATCCCTTGAGAAGATAATGCTTTAAAATTCCCTGGAACAGCAGATGGTTGGTTTGCAGTATTAAATAAGAAAGCGTTTGCAAAAGCAACATCTGAAGTGAACGAAATTTCGTAGGTAGGTATTACGACGGCTGCTTGCGACAGGGAGACTGCTCACAGATTTCAACAAGAAGAGCGGAGTTTTCGGCTCCGCTCTTCCCTGTCGTCAAACAATAAATCAAAATATGAAAACACAACAAAGAGAATTCATTTTCCTCTGATGATAGTAGTATAACGGTCATAGATGGCATTCCAGTTCTTTTCGACAAGTTTGCATTTCTGTGTGAAAGACTTATCGTTGAAAGTGTTGATGTTTTGAAAGACTCCGGCTTTCAGTTCCGGATGCCACATCTTTAGGAAGATACCCTGCTCATTGATGAAGCCTATTTCTTCCCCCTTGTAAACAAGTTGTGCATATTCTGATGTGGGCATTCCGGCTCCACCCTTTACCGTTACTCGATTGATTTCAATAGGTTCTATCATGATTCCTTTTCTTTAAGTTGTGATTTGATTCGAAGATTGTAGTTATCCCATATCCATTGAGCGTGTTCCTTGACCCAGTTTACTGCATACCTGTGGTCTTGGGGTTCTTTTAGTCTCAAATAAACAGGTTTGGGGTCGCATATCAGTATTATACGAGTGTTCCCCTCAACCGAGCCTATACGCTCGCCCTGATAGTAAATTGACGAGGTTTGAACGTCACCACCCGCACGTGCCAACTTTGACGGCTTCGGGTTCTTCTTTGATGTGAATTTTATCTTCTTTGCCATAGTCCTTTGATTATTTAGTGAACCATTCAGGAGCCGTTTGACCGTACCATCTAACAGCGTCTTCGATACTCTTGTTTAAAGCGGTTCTATGGAGTGTTATAAATTTGTTCAGATTGTCGATTGAAGTCTTCAGAAGTTTTATCTGATAGTCGGCTTCGTCCTTTTCCGATGTACAGGCTGTTGGGATTTCTTCCCGAGCCTCGTAAAGTTCATTGATTAGTGAAGTGAGTTCCTTCACTTGATTTTCCATCGCACACAATGTAGTATTTCTAACTTCCCAAGAGGCTGAATAACCACTGCCGGATTTGAATGTTAATTGTCCCATTGATTTACTGTTTTTAAGTTTGACAGTACAAAGATAATGGGAAGAAATGAGATTACAAAGAAAATCCCGGAATTTCTTCCGGGATTCTCAAAGATTTAACAGAATATCATACTATTTGGACATTCTAACAGCCAATGTTCCGTTGAAGTATAGTTCAACTTTCATAGTTGATGGTTCATTTGGAAGTTGTCCTCTCCACTCTTCAAGTAAGTTAGGAATCCAAACAAGACCATCCTTTGAAAAGGTATCATCTCCTAAGGATTCTCCAATACCAAACTCATCAAAATACTTTGCCGTGACGCTTGTAATTACGGAGAATGGATTGAATACCTTTAATTCGAAATGAGTGTCCTGCCATTGAAGAGGGATAACAAATATCCCGTTCTCAACTTTGTAACCAGAATTGGCGGAGTTTTCAAAATTACACAGGTTGGATAAGATGTGGTAAACGAAAGCAGGGTCTTGGATAGCAGTTACGGCTCTACTCAGACCCCCCTGTGGCGGAGAAATTGATGGTTGTAGAACGTTCTTTTGCAAGAAGATTAGGGTCAGCAACGGCACTTACTGAAACCGTACCCCCCCCAGACTCGGGAGTGATAGTAAGAAAATCTTTCTTCATAATTTTACTTTTAATGATTGAAACGAAATTATTTATGCTATTGACGTCAATTATAGCCGATTTAGGAAGTTATAAGTATGCCCCGAACAAATTGTCCGGAGCACACCTTTGATTGCCGTGTAGAGCCTTATAAGATGACCGCAAGGCTTGATACCACGTCATCGAAGTAATCCATTTGTGTGATACTTGCTTTATCACCGAAATACTTCTTGAGTTTCTTTTCAACATACGCACCAGCCGGAATAGTCATAATGGGTGAAGTGATGCGTTCAGAGTAACGAACGACACACGTATATTCACGACCCTCTTCTTCGTTGACCGTGTAGGAGACAAGGAAATGAGGAGTGGCGAGGTCGGCTGGTTTCATACTCTTATCAAGAATGTGAGCCGTCGCTAATTTCTCACCGTTCAAGAAAGACAGGTACTCCCAATAGAGAGGCTCAATCTCACAATTCCCTTTGATGAACTTCTGAGCCAACGCCATAAGATATTTCACGGCTTCTTTGTTACTCAACCCTATCGGAATGATGAATTCGTTGATGTACAGGAACGGTTCTTCACGCTTGTCATTTCTGTCGAGCGGATATACTGCACAGGCTATACGAGCCAGACCAAGTTCCTTCGGGTCAGTATCGTCTTTCACGACACGATATCCCGGAATAGGACAGTCGATGAATTCACGGGTGTCCTCAGGATTGTCCGGACTGTCAAGTTCACCGACTGCGCTCAATACCTGTTCACCACGAACCAGAGCCGGAACCCAAGCGGTGCGGTCTTCGTTCTCATCGCTGATGCGAGCCCAAATCATTTTCTCCTCAGGAAGTTTTTCCTCGGAGTCAGGCTGAAACAGGTTTCCTTCCGGAGTCTTGACGTACTGTTCAATCTCCTTGTCGGTCATGCCCTGTGGGTCAAGTTCATGAACCAGAGTGATTCCTAACAGTTCCCAGCCCATACCGTCCTTTTCCTTATTCATGGCTGCTTTGAAATCGCCAATCAGATTGTCGGTGAGAAGTGCTGGTGCGGGCAAAAGGTAGGATTTTTGAATGATGCGTCGGCTGAACGCTCCAACCTTTCCGAACTTGCCTTCGTAGATGTAAATCTTTTTCCCTTCAAGAGACTGAGGCTCATAAGCCTGTGCGCTCTTTCCGTTGAGTTTCTTCGAACGGCAAGCCTCGCATCCAGCATCACAAGCGGTTGAGGTGAAGCAATAGTTCGGATACTTGCCGGAGGTTGATACCGCATGAAGAGGTGTGCCCTTTATCTTGCCAACTTCAAGATACGATACGCAGAGGTCATACATTGTATCAGCATCGATGTCTTCTGTGATACCCACAGGCATTTGAAATTCTTGAATCTTTCCTTCTGAGTCGGAATAGATGAAATTATAAACTACTTTCATAAGTCTAAATTATTTGGTGATTAAATTTGAATTGTGTAAACGGGTGTATCGAACATCGATATCTTTCCCGGAACCAACTTCTTCTGTTTTGCGTCAGGAGCCTGAAACATTACAGGGGTTGCGTGGTGTTCCGGTACGTGTTTGAAACGTTCGAAGTACAGTTCAATCGCATTCAGAACGGTGATGGCGGATACTTGTGCCATCTCGGCTTCCTCTTTTGTTCCGTATAAGGAAGAGTAGAGCCTTTCGCCTGTAACTAATAGGATGGAGAAGCGAAACTTCCCCTTGGGGTTCGTAAGAGCGTTCACTTCGCTCACCTCTTTAATGTTCTCAACTCGGTAGGCTTTCTGAACCTCTACGAGTGATTCTTTTGAAGGACTGTCCTGTGGGGGAGTAATCCATGATTTGATAAATATCAGCATATCTTTCGATTTAAATGAATGTACTGAATAAACGCTATTCGACTGGACTTCCATTGGAAATCTCATAAATCGCTCCGTCCACCTGTTTGTAACAGTCAAGATTTTCCGTTACTTGTACCAACGGACACGGCTTATCATTGAAACAAATGGATTTTGTTGACCAATCCGCAAGGTTTCGAATGAAAATGTAGGCGACCATATCCTTTGAAACATACCACTGAATCTTACAAGTAAACTCTTCAAAGTGACGGAAGAAGTGATACCACGTAACGATGTTCCAGAACAGTTCCTCAAGCCCAGCATCTTTGAAAGATACGTATTGAGCAGCAAAGAGGAGGTGGCTGTAATACCACCTCAGGAACCATCCTAATTTATTCCTCTTCTTTATCATGTTTCAGTGCCTCCTTTAAGTTAGGTTTCAGCGTCGCACGGATATTTTCGATAGTGTCACACAGGTTCGAAGCAGGTTTCTTTGCGTCATCACGCTTTTCATTCCAGTCGGCTGTTATGACATCCATATAGATGAGATATGCTTCGGGGAATTCGTTCTTCAGACGCTCCGGAGTGAAACGGGTTGTTTCCATCATACACTTCAGACGCTTCTCCATGAAGTAACGGTCTCGCTCAAGAAGGAGATGTTCCTTGATTTGCTGAACAATAGGGTTATCCTCAGGAAGTTTCTTTGCGATATCTTCAACCTTTTCGTCAGCAATAGGAAGTTCCTGAGTGAACTTGAGGTGAATGTAAAAACCTCTACTTCCCCAATCTTCAGGAAAGAACGTCTTCGGGAGGTTGTAAGATGACAGTGATGGTTCATTACAACGAATGAAGAACTTCTTATGTGCCTTGAAACACTTCAATACATCGTCCGGAGTTTTTCCGATAATGTACTTTTCGAACAGTTCATTCAACTTCGCCAGTGACGAGTCCATCTGTTCTTTGTAGTTGAGGTTTGCCAGCCGTGTGGCAACTGTCATACGGGTGTCTTTGTCAATAATTGCCATGTCTATTACTTTTTAGGGTTCATTCGAATAATCTTTTCTTTCGGTTGAGGAGCCTGTTCTGGCTCGTGAGGTACTTCCCACAGCATAGGCACGTATGTGAACTGCTCCTGTGGTTTGGGGTTCGATTCTGTAAGGAATACAACTTTGTCGGTTGCTTCGCTCTCTGTAAGGTTCTGCAAGGGATTACCGTCCTTATCCTTTACAACTTCACCATCCGACAGGCGAATGACCTTAAATAGAGGCTCAGGGAGTTCCATGTTGGTGAACTCTGTTACGTCGAGATAATCACACCCGAAGTTCTCAGCCGTCTTGAGGTCGCTGTCGCTGAACTGTCCTTCCAGACCAGAGGCATCGCCTATCATAAGACAGTCTTCCTTGGCGATTGTGATACCTGTATTGTGAGTGAACTCAGCCAGCATGTCCTCAAGCATTCCCGGATTAGGTTTACGCTTCGGATGCTTCTTGTCATTGTAGGGACAGAACTGTCCGGCAACAAGCGTATTCAAACCGATGTACGATTGAAGGCACGCAATAACGTAGATGAATTTCGGTTGGAACATAGCGGGATGAACGTGTCCCAGTTCAATTCCACCCTGATTAGATACGATAAGAACAGCCTGTGGATGGAGTTTCTTGAGTTGCGCAAAAACCTCCATTTTCAGTTTCATGTCCCAGACTCCTTCCGGAAAGGTTTTCCCGGAAACGGTATCGATGAGCGTACCGTCCAAGTCGATGAAGATAACTTTCTTCTTTGTAATGTCCATAATCTTTTGTTTAAAATGTTTGATAATTATACGTGGAATCCGAGGAGTTCGATTAGAACTCCACGAATATTAATCTTTCTTTTCTTCCTGGCTCTGTCACCCACATATGGGTTGAACCGAAGCCGTAAACGAAACAGGAATTGAAGGAAACAGGGAAACGCTCCTGTATGAGTTTCATACACGCACGGAGTTCGTTTTCGTTTTCACAAGATGTGATAGCGTTTAGGATTTCAGCGAAGATTTCAACTGAACGGCTACTCGTGTTTAATAATACTGATTCGACTGTTGCTTTCATGACTTTATTGTTTTAATTGATTTACGCAACAAAGGTAATGGATTCTCAGAAGATTGCAAAGAAAATCCCGGAATTTCTTCCGGGATATCTTAAGATTTCTATTCAGTCAGTATATATTGCTGAATGACAGTCCCATTAAATTTAATTTTGAATGGTTCTCTATTATTTGATATTGAACCCAGAACTCCCTGATGAAAACTTGTTAATAAAGATTCATTCAAAGTATGAACATTTCCATTTTTCAAAAATGTTCCAGAAACAGGTTCGTTTCCTGGACCTCTTCCTTCAAAAGTAAACGTATTAGATGAATCTGAAAAGAACGCTGGAGCCATAACATCATTTTCATTAGTTAAATAACTCAAATAAGTATTTCCGTTCATTTTAAATACCAGAACTCCATCAGAATTTTGAAGAGTTGATACCCAACTCCGAACAGGTAGGTTGACACTTCTGTCATAAACGAGGAAATACATTTGAATCATTTGATAGGGAACTCCAGCCTGAACTGCATTAACAGCTTTCGTCAGACCCCCCCAGTGGAAGAGAAATTAAGCGTGGTAGAACGCTCTTTCATTTGCGGATTTGGGTCAGCCGTTACAGTTACTTGGGTCGACCCCCCCCCAGACTCAGGGGGAATGTTTAAGAAATCTTTCTTCATTTTAATATGAATTTAATTGTGAATAATTCGCCACACGGTTGCGCAGCCGTGTAACAGGTTATCGCCACGTGACATTTATTATACGTTTACTTTCTCCGTCGATGGGTTTTCTTCGCCTTGTTTTTCTTCCTGTCTTTCCGGATTCTTTCTTCACTGCGACCGTGTTTCGAGCCACCTTTACCCATTCGTGGCGGGTCGTAGAAAGTAATGTTAGGAATATCAGGTCGGGGATAAATTGTGTACACCTGTTCAGGGATACGGGTTGGCTCGTACTCTTCTTGCTTAATGTCCTCTACTCTGACCAGTTCAACATCGTGTTCTTGAGCCATTCTTATAGCTGCTTCGGGGATAGCTCCGGCTCCTCCAACGACTATTCCAATACGTTTCCCTTCCATTAGTATCTCCTTTCTTCTCCAATGATTAATAGGAGACCGTCTTTCATGTCCTGAACAATAAAGTAACCGCCTCTAATCTTATCAGCACCCGTCATGTAGGAAAGAACCAAGCCTCTCTTAAGTGCGAGCGAGCGGATACGTTCACACATCTTCTGGGGGATTGTATTATCCTCACTATTTATAATCGTTATGAGAACCGCAGCACCGTCCTTGCGGTCATAGCCTGAAATCGAATAGTTCGTACCGTCATCAAGATGAGCGTCCGCACAATACAGTATCTCCCCAGCCAGTTCTGATGTTCGGGGTTCAAGTCCTGTGGCTTGGGACAGATTCAGGATAGAACTCTCAAGATTTTGAGAGGAGCGTTCAGCCATACGTTCTGAAAATTCTATCATAGACTTCACTGAAAGTTCTACGAGCGTGTCCTGATTGACACGGTTCCCACAGCCTGTAAGCAGGAGCAGGAAGATTGAAATGATTGCTAACTGTTTCATAATCTATAAATTTCTTCGTTTATCATGTGCCTGTCGAAAGGACTGGCGTCTATTTTCACATTCGCTCTATCGTACTGCCGTAGGAAAGCAGAAATCTCCCTAATGCTTCTTTGGTCGAGGTCAACGAATTTAATATAGTCCGTCTTTCCACCCTGTAAGGACACGACAGCCCATGAGCCTGAATGATGATGAACATCGACCGAAACATCAATGTTCCCCAGGAGTTTTCTGATACGTTCAGCACGAACCTCAGCCAAAGAGGTCGCACATTTCTGGCGATGAATTAACCCTTCCAAGTCCCTCTCCAACGCTTTCATCCTTTGAAAATCTTCCTTGAATAAGTATAGGAACAGTTTCCTCAATAGTTTCTTCATGATTCTTTCTTGGTTTTATTGTTTACACCGTACCCAAACAGGGCATAATCACATTTACAGGGGTCTAACGGATAGACATTACGGCAATTCGTAGTAAGTTCAAGCACTGTATTCATGCTATCACCTTTGCCCGTTATGAGACCCAATTGACGACCAACGGTTGCGACGTGAGTATCAAGCGGAATGAGTAGGGACGACTGGGGAATGAAACTCCAGATACCTAAATCCACAGGACTGTTTCGACGGCACATCCATCGTAGGAACATATTCAACCGCTTACAGGCAGACTTCGAATCCTGGGGGATACCTTTCACTCCAGGAAACAGGCTTATCAGTGCATCGAGATAATCTGTGGCTCCCATCGTACGAGTATAGTTCTTAGACAGAGCCTCTTCCATATCTTCGTTGTTATCGTAAATCTCCTTGAGCGCACGACACAGGTCAGCGAAGTCCTTTTCCTTGAAGAAACGGTACAGAGGTTCCTCCGAGTCAATGTACTTTCGCCAACCCATGTTCTTGATATACATATAGGGAGTCAGATGCTCCATCTCCTTACATAGTTTCTCACAGGTAGAGAGGATGGCTTTCCGATTCCCATACGCTAACCAAGCAGCGATGAAGCCTACTATCTCCTGAGAACACTTGTATCCGAACCGTCTGGGGAACTGTACAGGGTCGTCAGTGATGAATTCAGGCTTCTCGTACTGCTCAGCCAGTTTCATGACCTGATGTCTTAATTTGTCGCTGATTGCTATCATACCTTGTTAGTTTCTTCGATTTTACACAGGAACGTGGCACTCTTAAAGGTATCACCGTCCATAAAGTATTCAGCCATTTCATCAAGAACATCTTTATAGGAAGTTATCTTGAAGTCCGCTGCCTTCTGAGGAGTCATCTTTTCGAAAACCTTTGCCCAATCACGACGGAGAACCCACGTGTCGCTTTTCTCATTCTGTACTATTACACGAGTTTCTGACTCAGGAATTCTTCTGAACCCTATCAGCCAACCCTCGCGGAACGTGTACTGTCGTTTGTCAGTTCCGAATACCACATTGGCGTGAGCACCATACTTCACCATCTTCTTGGTGTCAATAACACCGAACCAACGGTGAATGAAGTCCACGTGAACAAAGGTATCCATCGGACCACTCTTGTACTTGATTTCAGGAGATACGTACTCCAATTGCTTTACATTTCTATCCATAACTATCTATATTTAATTGGTTTCATACTCAGCCAAAGCCTTGAGGCACTCTTCGTGACCCTCGCGACAGGCAGCGTCCATGATATATTCCATGTTTTCGTACTCCGGACATTCTCGAGTCGCTGTACCTGTTACATCAACGTAGAGACAACCATCCTCATCGCACTCGACGATGAACCATCCGTCATTATACATAACATAACCATCCTCGTAGATAGTTTGAATAAGTGTACGTCCGTCTTTCATAGATGAGGAAGCAAGTTCATAAGGGTCTGTGATTGAACCCTGTTCGGCTTGATTGATACGAGCCATAGCCACGAGGCAAACCTTTGCTAACTGTCGACGGTCTTTAATGTTATCAACATAGCGGTGAGTCCCTACTGGCTTGCTGAAGTCTAAATTTTTGTAGTATCTTGAACCTTTCATGACGTAACTTGTTTGATTTGGCTGAGCAAATATACGTCCATTTATCGAATATCCAAGGAGTTCATCCGGAAAATCTTCATTATTTCTTCCGATTTTTCCTCAATTCGGCTCTGCGTTCTCTTCTACGAGCCTTCCCGTCCTGAATTTTTAGGGAAGATGAGCCTGCTATTCTGTACACCTTGGATTGAGTCTTACTGATTACGTGTTCACAGAATCCCGACAGGGTGACTGTGCTATCCTTATCCATTCTTGCGTTCATATTAGACGATTTAAGCGATTATAACTATACGGGGAATAAAATGTACCAGCCAACAGGGGTAAATCTCGTAGAGCGACCGCCAGTGGCTTCTATGAATAAGGAAAGAGGCAACCCGTTACAGGCAACCTCTTTCCAATCATGACTAAAACAAAAATCACATCCTCACGGACTTATTTCTTTTTACCTTTCTTCGGTTCAACAACCACTTTCACGGTCTTAGAAGCCTTGAAAGCAAGTGTGTGAGACTCGGGAACGTTCATAGGCTTCTGAGTCAACGGGTTCACACCTGTCTTGGCAGGGTTGACTTTCTGTTTGAACTTTCCGAAAGGTAGGCTGATTTCGTCACCGTCCTCAACACAGGTTTTGACAATCACCGGATTCAGTGCGTCGATTACTTTCTCGGTGTCTCTCTGGCTCATACCAGCCTCTTTGGCAACTGCTGCCACGAATTCTGACTTTCTCATTTCTTTTTTAAAATTTAGTGAATAAATGTTTCTATTTCAAATGTGTTATAATAACGTCGTTTTTCGGTTGATAGTTTTTATCAATCCCTTTGGACTCCCGAATTATCGGCAGTCCTGATTGAATACAGCGGATAAATTCTTCCCGTTTGCGCCCACCATTCCAAGGAAGCGATATGCGAGATTGATTAGGAATGCTCGGTCTTTGTTGCGCTGATACGCTATCTTCTTACGAATGACAGACATCACCTTTGCGAACTTGATTCCGCTGTCGAGTGTAACATACTCGTGACTGAACTCACTCACCACCCATACGTTGATGATGACGTCTCCCCACTGAAAGAGATACGGCTTATGCTTCCATGTCACTTTGTCCATACGACGTTCAGCGTTGGAGAGATAATCCTCCTGCTCCTTCATCTGATACATCGATTGTTTCTGAGAGTCCGACAGTAACTTGAAGATACTCTGTTCCTGTTCGGGTGTACATTTGACTTCCATGTCGATGTCGTGGGGTTCAGCCGTTTCCATACCCAACTCGTGAAGAGCGAGTGAACCTACAATTAGGAAGTCCATACCGTGTGCGTCAAGCACTGATTTACGAAAGCCGTCCAGGGCTGTTTTAATTCTTGTTTCCATACGAAATTATTTGTTGATGTTAAAGATACGTGATTACTCCGGAGTCAGGTTACAGTCCTCGAGACTGAATTATCGCTTTAAGACGACCACTGTAACCTTTCTTCTCCGCATAAACTCTGTCTAAATAGGCGAAATATTCGTCCTTTGTGAGCCGTCGGGCAAATGTACTCTGCCATATAGCATAGTCGGCTATACACTCCCGCCACGAGTTGAAACGGGCATGACCTAACATGGTTCCGACAGCCAAAGTGGGACGGCTTCCGGGAACTTTCATTCCCAGACAGTTGTGTCCCTCTACAAACAGTTTAGAAGTGAAGCCTCCGGACTCCTCAATACATTGTGCCATGACGATGTCCGGATGGTCAATCCTTAACTTAAAGATATAATCATACACCTCGTCAAAGAGCGTTTCAGGTACAGGCTCCGCAGCCTGTTCTTCAGCGTACTCGCAGCCAAACGCTGGCTGAGATGGTACGGGTTCTGTCGCATCACACGACCGTATCACAAGAATGATTAGAATTGACAGCAAAAGAACCGCAAGTCCACGCCACATTCTTTTGAGATACTTCTGTTTAGGCAGATTTCCGCCTGGATAGATTGTTTCTGTTTCCAGCATAACTTCTCATTTTGGTTTATAATAATAGAAAAACTCCTATCATGAGAAGACCTAATAGACAGCCGAGCATGGCAGAACCCAGTAGTATTAGGAAGCCGAAAAGTATCGCCCTCTTTTCACTCCACCTGTAATACGAGCGACACGCTTCACAGGCTGCTGAATTCGTACAGTAACATTTCCGGCATCTTCTCATGATGGTATTCTTTTTATAGTGTGACCATATTCACCCCAGATTGTCTCGAGAACTTTCAGAGCGAACTGTTCTTGTAATTTTTTCTCTTTCTCAATATCCGTTGACAGCCTGTACTGCTCACGATGTTGTTCATTCCATCCAAGCGTGTCAGCAAAGACCTTGAACGCTGGTTCGGTGAAATAGGAACAGACACTCACATGACGACCAAACCTTGTATCGTCAGCCACTATAATCTCCCAACAGTATTTGTCAGACACACGTTGATACTCAGCAGCGTCGCCAAGTGAGCCTTCCCCAAGTTTCGGGAGGACGTGTATCTGACGAGTATGTCCGGGAGTGAATACTTCCTGAAGTTTTAACAGGTAGTTTCCCGATGACTTTATAGGCGAGTCAAATTGCTCAATCGCCTTTTGAATGTTTCTCCATGTCCCGTAGGACAGACCGTTCATATTCACCATCATAATCTATTTTCCTTTCTATTAATCGAGTTCGTTTACAACTAAATCCTCAGGGTCGAATAAGGACGGATATTCATCCATACCCTGCTTAACATCAAACGTGAAGTCCAACTCATACGTCTCATCGATGACGCAGAACTGCTGAGCGATTTCGCTCCACCTGATGACATTCTTCGGCAACCACGCTACTCCCAACTCTTTATTCATCACTCGCCAAGCCTTATCCGTACAGTGAGTGACGGCAGCAGTACGCATACGTCCTTCGTGTAGGAAGCGCACAAGACCGCTTCGGAACGTGTACCTGCGCATATAAGGTCTTTCGGGTGGTAGTTGTGGGGTGATAGGAGCCTCTTTTGGCGTCTCTACGACCGTTTCAGTGGGAAGGTCTGATAAGTGTCCGCGAAGGGATACATTCCCTCCCTCAAGAAACTCTATTGAGTCGTAGATTACTTGTTTGACAGTGCCGTCACTGAACGTAACGGTCACTGGCTTATTATTCTGATTGATTTCCATATCGGGATTATTTTGAAATGTACATACTATTCAGCGGAGACTCTATCATGCGATACAGTACGAGAACCCCTGTCTCAACGCATTTTATCATGATGTCCCGTACGAAACGAGGTTGACCATCGACAGGGTTCAGTTCATCTTTCTGAATTTCGTAGTGCCACTCACTTCCCACGAACCACTCACCTCTTTCAGTGAGGCGGTTGATAGTATCCATTTGCCACAGTGCCTTTTCCTTAGAGGTGATTGAGAACGCTATATCAGCAATTCCCCACTGACCGTTTATGCACTGACTTGTAATGATGTTGAAAACTCGTTTATGTCCCATAACCAAATGATTTAAATTGTTTGACGGAACAAATATAGTGGCATTATTTGACATTCCAAAGAGTTTCCCGATAAATTCGTCAAAATTTTTCCAAACAGGCTACTGGGGTCGGCTTATACGGGTGATTTTATGCTTACGACGCTCGTATCGTTCATTCTCGACAAACGGCTTTCCTTCGAGTTGAGCCTCAACCTTTTCTTTCCAATAATCTCTTTCAGCCGTGATACGGTTGATTAACCGTATCATTAGCATGGCTTTATTCACTTTCATAGGACTTCAATGATTTGTTCGATGTGAAACTTTCTGACTTTACCCTCTTCCAAATCCTTCCCGGATAGGTGCTGACCTATTCTTTCGTCTATCTTTATCACACGATAGGCTCTCTTAGGAAGTACCATCCTTCCGACAACGTGTTTATCAGGCATACCAAACTCTTCGAAACGTACCCGAACAGTATCCCCGACCTTTACCCTGTCACGCATTTCCTCGAAACTCTTGAAGTCGAACACAGGGGTTCCGGCTCCTGAATGGTTTAGGAACTTCGTCAACTCGTCACGGAGGTTTCTCACTTCATCATGTGACATCACCTGAAAGAACGTTGCTGTCGTTCCGTCGGTGATTCCTATCTTTACGGTTCGCCCATACTTGTCAGGCTCTTCCGTCTGGATGATTGGTTTCAATGTCTTCATCTTTATCTTCATTTATAAACTGTTTCATAAACGGGCAATCGTCTCCACAGGGGTAAACCGTACCATCACCTCCTGGGTCTTGCCACGTAGGTAAGGCACGCAAGTCGGCTGTGCAACACGTTTGACCATCTCCGAGGAGAGTAGTATTGAAATGCTCACAGGTTCTTCTGTGCGCTTCTATTTGTTCTTTTGTTTTCATGGCTCCTAAATTTTCTTCTTGAGTTTCAGCCGTGTAATAGCATCCTTGCGGGAGTAAGCCATAATCGTATGGCCTTTCACAGTGAACTCCCTCAACTCACGAAACGGGTTTCGGCTTCCGTTGATTATATCATTACGTCGAACCCCTGTATTGCGTCGAGGAGTTCTGAATGGGTCATTTGATTGTGCTGCCGCCATCATCAGAGCGGTCATCAGCAACATTCTTTTCATTCTTGTCATAATCGTCTTTGATTTTTATATAGTTTCTCCATCTATAATATCGTATCTTGTCTCGACAGTAACCGTCATAAGCACAGGTCTCACAGAGCGCAACCTTTCCTTCACGGTTCTTACCATATAGGGAAGTGTCCTCTTCGTTCATGGCTTCACTCGTCTGAGATAAATAGCTTTTCCCTGCGGAATTCCCCCATGCTTTCTGATATAGTTGTCTTTATGCTTTATGCAAAGGTCGCTACGACAAGCGCAGACCGACCCCTCGAAGCAACACGGGTAACAAGATGGGTTCTTCGGACCCAAGCGTATTTCGTACCCATCCTCTATGGTGATTAGTTTGCCCATGATATATTGGATTAATTACTCTCGATGTCTATATTCGAAATAACGTAGTGCTCCCAGTATCAGAAGCACTACGAATGTCAGGATTTCTTTCATGACTGTACCTTATTTAGTTCCCAGAGCCTTGTTAGCACGCTCGATTTTACGCTTGAGGGAAGCGATACGGTGGCGGATAGCCTTGGCGTCTTCCTTTGACAGTTTAGCGAACTCCTCAGCATTAGCAACCAAAGCCTCTTTCTCAGCAAGTTCAGCGGAGTAGGTAGAGAGGCGAGCCTCAGCGTCACCAACACGGGGAGTGGTCTTCTTTTCGCCCTCTACAGAGGCTTTCTTTTCCTTCTTGGGAGCCTTGTCAGCCTTTGCCTTCTTATTGGCTTTAGAGGCTTCTTTGACTTCCTCTTCGCTCTTTAACGGCTGGGCTGGCTTGATGAGTTCCTTGGTATTCTTTTCGATTTCCGCCTGACGACGACGTTCTTCACGTTCTGCCTTTTCTTCTTCACGGTGACGAGCCTCAATAGCAGCGTCGCGGAGGTCAGTATAGATGATGTAGAAGCGGTGATAAGCGTCGAACAGTTCTTTCTTGCTGTTGGCTTCGGTGTACTCCTGAGGTGAGAACAGGCTGTTAAGACCTTTGATAGCAGCACAGATGTCATTGATAGCAGCGACCATGTTAGGTTTGCTGATGTGCTTCATTGCCTTCTTTTCGTTAAGCATATCTTCGTTAATTACGAAAGAAGTTACATTCTCGGAAGCGATGTTGTTTACAGTTGTCTTCATAATTCTAATTTTTAATTTGTTTGACATTGTTGATTTAATTTGACATTACAAAGATAGTGCTTTCTATTGAATCAGCAAAGAAATTATCCGGAAATCTTCAAAGAATTTTCAAGATTTTTCTGGTTTCGTCGGTTTAGTCCATTGTAGAGTCTCCTGTTTGAACTGAGCATTATAGCGAACTTCCCTGAACGGATGTCCTTTTGCCAGTAGTTCGATGGTCTCCTCAAGGAACTTCTTCGGAATACCTATATGAGTGTCATCAATAGGAGTGACCACACGCTTCGGCAGCCACCTCCCAAAGTAATACTCTTTCCCTTCCCAGCACACAGGGTGTCCGGGGTTCTCAACTATCCAGAACGTTACACGATACTGAACAGCCTTTTCGGTCTCACCGATTTTCTCAACTGTTAGTGTTCTCATATCAAATATACTATTGCTTCGGCTACATTTTCAACGGAGTAGGAGCCACTCTTCACTCCGTCGTATATCATCTGGGCAACTTTCATGAGTTGTTCCTTCTGTCTTTCCTGACGTACCTGTTCAGCCGTCTTTATTACTGTACAGGTGTGCGTCTTAGGAGCGGTCTGATGTGGACCGATAGTTCGTGTCCACTGAACACCCGAAGCCCACCAGGACATTCCCCTGTCATCACCGTATATTCCTGCGGACGGTGAACCGTGTACAATATGAGCCACGTGAGTTTCCCCTGTGGCTATATTCGTGACCTGTATTATATCCCCGACTGTCATACGTTCTCAGATTTAGGTTCAGGAAGCCAAGCGATGACAATACTGTTCGCATGAATCCATTTACCGTTGACAAGGCTGCTATCTTTATAAAAGCAATGTCTCGCCACCTGTAAATCGCCATACTTTCTGTACAGGACAATCACGACTTGCTCCTCTTTGGGTTTGGCGTCTTCAACCTTTATCCAGGGGAACAGGTCATCTTCATTGACTTCTTGGAACCTGTCCTGACGTTCTTCGTCAGTCATTACGTAGAAGGAACTCTGGTTTCCGTAGGGAGCCTCAACATGAACGAGCCATTCCTTTTCGCGCACCAAAATGTCTTCGCCTGACGGAATGACGATAACCGCCATCATCTTCTTGTCCGTACCTTTGTTCAGGAACGCTCCCTCAATTTGTGTATCGGGTTCATGCTCGAGAATGAACTGACAGATTTCATCACTGTTTGTACCATCGTACTGAATAGCCTCTACCTCGTAGCGGTCTAATCCTCTTAATTTTACTTCCATATATCTTTCCTTATTTATTGATTTGCATTATCCCCATATCACATAATTTAGGAACTGAACCACACCGTCCCACCACTCAAAGAATATCTTCATTCCCCACAAGAATAGGAAGACGAACACGGCTATCCAGAACCGCTGCCACCATACCCTGTACTTCTTTACTAACTTCTTTCTTCCGAAGCGTCCCCAGAAGAAGTTCATGATTGTCCAAATTACTCTTTCCATGATTACGATGATTTATTTATTTAACTCAAAAGTTTGCTTTCAGTTTAAGAACTCTCAGGACTTCTTTCAACTCGCTGTCCGTATAGTTACGAGCTATCTCCTCTAATACACAGTTGTGATTAGAGGCGATTTCTATCGCTCTTTCACGGGATACTTTCGGGATTGTTCTTTTAATTCTCATGACTGTTAGTTTTAATGACTGAGCAAATGTACTGGGTTCTATCGACATATCAAAGAAATCCAGGAAGAAATTCCGGGATATCCTCAAGATTTAACATTCGAGGACAGTCATTTCGCCCATAACTCGCTGTGGGGTGACCATGTTAGGGTGATGACAATCCCCTGTCGACAACCATTATACTTCTGTACCGAAATTCCCGGAGTAGATGCAACGATTTATCCGTGTCTTGGTGGAGAGTTTTTAGGGCGATTTACAGGCTGTTTTAGACGCCAGCGTGTCATTCTCGTAATAACGGATAGTGAGGCATACGATATCGTCCCAAATGACAGCCCACGGAGTCCTGGGTATGGAGTAGGAACAGTCATTGTCGTCAGGCTTCACGGGTTGAGTCGCGCAGGATTCTGGCGCAGGAGAGTGTTGCAGTCCGGATTCGAAATACCCTGAACCTCCAACCACCCACTCCAATAACCCCACTGACCAACCCAGCCCACACTCCAATATCCCCATACCCCTCACCTCAATACCCACCATACTCCATATACCATATAGACCCTATATAGGGAGGCTCTATCCCCCATCAGTGATTATCACCTCTCTATTCTTTTATTTGGTAGGTATAAGACATCACCAACCTCATCACCTCTCATATACCTATCTAATAGAGGCTAAAGATTATGAGGCTCAGCATTATACCATGTTGATGGTGGACGTCCCTGTACGAGACGTCCAGAGGGATGTAACAAGCCATCACCCGTGACTCATCACATCCCTCCACACATAATCCAGAACCCGATGTCGAATATCGAACACCGCCTCTTGAATCTATCGAGTCGACTGACTATCCTTCCGCATCATACTGTACTCCCGCCTCAACGACTCCAACGTCCCTGTATTATATCGGATAGTCTCAATCAACCTTTGCACATCTTCGTACCGTTCATCAGCCAATGCCTCACGACGAGCCGTTTCGAGAACTCCAAGATACGAGCATAACACAGGTATCTCAGCCTCTAATATCTTCTGATACAATATGGATTGATTCCCATACACGTAATCAATTTTCTTACTGAGCAACGTGTATCCCCATACCGACAGCACAATAACAGCCGTCAGCAGTACGCACAATATAATGAGAAGCACTATCATAGCACTATCCAATCTTTTGCGAACATATCATTCCAGTCCGGAACGTAGTTCGTTGCACCGTTACCATCCCCAGCCTGTTCTACCAACAAACATTGTGAACGGTAACTGATACTTCCCACGCCAAACGCATTCAGCAAGTTCTTTGCATGCTGGGGAAGCGACTGCATCTTAGGAACAACCTCAGCCGGAATGTCACTGTCGATTTGCTTTACCACGAAACAGGTAGTTATCCACCCCTTACGAGCAACACACTTACCAGCCTCCAGAGCCTGTAATGCCTCACCGAAGGACATATTCTGACCCGTGTAATTAGGATTCATCACATCTTCTGACGTGATGCCTAACAGTTTCATTCGATGTTTCAGCGAATGACGATATTCCTTCATCGCTTCCCTCTGAGCCAACATCGATGTTTGAACCTCTGTCTCGAGGCTTTCGAATTTAGGATTTTTGAGGATGAACTCCTCTAACTTTTCTGTGCGCTCATCGAGTTCTACATACTCCTGAATGAGTCTTACTTTAAATGCTTCCATAATCCTTCTTTTATTCTTGATTGTTATCTAACCATTGCTGAATGGTGTCCAGCAATTCCTTTGATTCTTTTCCATTGAGCCATACCCGTGTGACCATGATGTTATGCTCATAGATGTTATACGACAGCCGTATAGAACCGTTCTCAATTGAATGTCCGTGAACATTGAAGCGGATATCAACCTCGCTCAATTCTTCAAGACAGTCATGAAAGTCAATAGCCTGTGACGGTGTAAGTTCAGTAACCTCATCAGGCTCGTACACACTCCAGCCCACAACCAATGAACACTCTACATTCTTGTCCTCAAGTTCCTTCTTGAGTTGAGCAGGGTTCAGTCTTCCCTCGAACCCCAACAGGGTTTTCGTCAGCACTATGCCTCTGAAATTCTTGTACATTACATGGATATTCCTTCTCATATTTCCTTTCCGAATTGTTTAAGTTCTTCAATTATTCTATCCCGATGTTCCTGTTTGATATCACGGGTTCTTCCTATCCGTTCCGATTTCAGTATTTCAAGCCTACCATCCTCGTGAACCTTTGCTGTGGTCTTCACTGCAATATCGTTACCGTAACCAAAGTCCACACCAATGATGATGTCATTGTTCTGAGCGAAGTGTATCATGGTATTATTCCCAAGTTAGGTTCATTCTCGTGTTCCTTGATATACGCTTGACATTCTTCGAGCGTTCCGTAGAAGCGATAATATTCGTCAGGCGAACAGCCTATCGAAGTATCTATTACTGCATGAGTCTTTTCCTTTTCCATGACCTTTACTTTGTTTGGGTTGAACCACTTATCCACCAGTCGGGGATATATTCATAACTATTCATAATCTTCTTTCGTTTTTAATTTAGGGAATGAGACGTCTAACAGTCGTTCTAAGAAACTTTCCTATTCGGTGCTGACAATCTTCATTCGGTTTACTAATTACTTTCGCTTACAGGAAGCAAGAACACCTTATCAAAGTTCTTGATGACTGACATTGACATAACATCACTGTCCACCATAACTTTACCGTTCTTGATTTCCCTTACTGTATAGAGAGTCCCGTACACGTTCTTCACTGTCTTGAACCTGTCACCAACCCTCAACTCTTCCAACTTGACTTCCTTATACTCCGAGCCATCACCAAGACACAGAACTTCCTGGTCTTTGCTGTTTACCCGTACACAGTGAGGACAGGCATGACAGGCTGAACTCCCTATCTTGCAGCCTCCGTGAATGTTGCAGTCAGGCTGTAACTGGTTCCCTTCGAACCAAAACTTCATCTTTAACATATTACCAACATCTTTCAAAGTTACTCAATTTCTTACCACATCTACGACACTTTTGATAATGACCTGTTACATAGTGTCCTCCCTTGCGGGACTTCCCTCCTTTACGGTTCAGAATATTCTGTTTACCACGCCAGCGTTCTTCTATGACCGTTACAGGCTGATGACCGAACCAATCACACTGGGTCTGCCGCCATTTCCTGATTAGGGATTTTTGAATCTTCTTCCACTTCTTCATACGTTTCATTGAATCGTTTCTCAGACATGATAAATAACTCTCCCGTCTCGTCCGTGAACACCATATCCCCACGGGATACGGACTTCGTACCGCTGTCGCCTATGGCTTCGATGTAACACTCTTCACGGTTCGTGAACTGTTGGTCAATATGGTAGTCGTTGGCTTTCAACTTATCTACCACCTCACTGAATGTATCATCGCCCAACTGAACGATGTCAAACATTCCTGAAACTTTCGCTTTAAACTTCTTTTTCATTCTTTTCTGGTTTTTGATGTTTAAAATACTTTTCGCCAAATACCTTGTTTATCCCGCCACCAACCATGAAGCCACCTGCACACAATAGGAACACTCCCAATTCGTTTAAATTTGTCTTGATGTACCCGTTGGTCACGACGTCCCAAATAAGACAGAAGCACACCACTAAACCGATAATGGCTCCTATAATTACGGACAGCAGCAAGGCAAACGATTTACTGCTGTCCAATGTCCCTGACTTAACAAGAGACCTGAAATAACTTGTCATTCTCATACCTGTATAGCGTTATGACGAACTCCTCTTTTATTTATGAAGGACGTCATCGTATGCCTGCAACTCTATAAGTTCAATGAGGTCTCGCTTCGCTCTATGCATAGCGTTCTTGACCTGTTGAAGAGTGAACCCCAGTTCATCAGCCATTTCTTCGTAGGTGAAGTCATCAAAGAACCGCATCTGAATAACCCGTCTTGATGTTGACGGCATCTTCTGCATGACGCTCTTTACATATTCTATTCGCTGATTGAACGACAAGGATTCTTCAGGTGTACGGCTGTCGTCTATTACTTGTAACGTAGGTCGGTCATCCTCGGTATCGTCGAACCCCTCATCAATACTGACGATATTCACTCGGTTCTTCTTACGACAATAGTCTATCGCACAGTTCCTGCCGATACGAACTAACCACGCACTCAATTGATAGTCTGGTTGAAAGCGTTCCAACCTCTCGAAAGCCTTTTCGAAAGTTTCCATTACGATGTCGGCTGTTAAATCTTTGTCATTGATAATCTCACCAATCTGAATAGTGAGGATAACATTGTACTTCTTGAATATCGTTGTGAAGGCATCCTGGTCGCCACATAAGGCTCTTTGAACCAGACCGAAGTCCTTCTCGCGATGTGATGTTTTCTTTCTCATGATTACACTTGTTTGATTTACGGAAGCAAATATATGTATAAAGATTGATATATCAAAAGAAATCCCCGATTATTTTCGGGGAAATCATTAATCGTCGTCTTCGTCGTCGTTTGCCTCTCCTATTTGTTTGTAGAAGGATTTGTTCTTACAGGCTGCTGCCATCATGTTTATCGCTAATATATCCTCCATCGTAAGGTCGTTGTCTTTCTTCTTTGACCGCTTGGCTTCATACTCATCACAGGTCTCCGAAGCATACATCTTGAATTTATCGTAGTAGGCTATCTGGAACAGTTCCCTCATGCGTTTACGTTCAGCCAGATAGTTCTTTCTGTGCCACTCCCACATCTGACTAAACTCAATATATTCAGCACGGGTAAACTTACATTTGACTATCTTCTTACGACCTCTCTTCCACAGTTCAACTTCCTTGAGATAGCGTTCAGTCGTACCATATACACTGACGTACAACTGCAAGAACAGTTTCTGGACTGATGTTCTCATCTCGAACTCATACCACTGTTTCTCTTCTTCATCGAGTTTTGACTCCTCAATACCGTATTTCTCGCACAAAGCAGACAATAGGATTTTTGCGTTTGTGGCTTCACCACCTACTCCTCTTTCGGCAAGAGCCTGTAATTTACGTATCTTAAGCAAGATACCAGTTGGGACGGATTGTTCTTTGAATTCCATATTACATTGGTTTTATTGATTTGACTGTACAAATGTAGTGGTTCAGATTGAGATATCAAAGAGTTTCCTCGGGAATTCTTCAAAATAAATTGAGCCGAACTTCCCAGTCCGGCTCAACCTCGCAATATTTAAGTGCAATCCAACGGCAGATTTACCGCACTATTATAACGTGATTACACCCGTTTCATCACATTCGTAAAGAATACGAATGTCGGGTATGGGCTTCTCGGATTAGCGATAACACGATGTTTCACGAACCCATTTTCTAACAGGAACTTTGCAAGACTCTTAGAGGCTTCCATATATCCGTAATTGATATCATGCGCAAGCCGTCTATCCGCCTGAAACGCTTTCTCGAGCGTGTCCTGTCTATAGACCTGATACTTCAACTCAATTTGTTGCGGAGGACAATCATGTCCGGCAACTATTCCGGCACCAAGGAAATCATCAACTGGAAGGAACGGTAAACGATACAGTTCCGTTGGAATCATTCCTGGTATAGTGATAGCACTATCCCCGTGCCAAGCCGTGTCATGAACTTTTTTCACGAATGGCTCGATGGTTTCCTTCATGACCTTGTAATCGTCATAGAGTCCTCTACGACCATCTTCCCAGCCTTCCTTATAAACAGGCTCCAACGCTTTAACACTAAACAATAGACGGAACGCCATCTTCATACGTTCCCACACACTTCTGTTTCTTGGTTCATCTTTCATATCTACGAAATTATTTGTGAGGGAGCGCGAACTCCCTCTGGTTATTAGTTATCATTTCCAAACAGTTGCCGCTCAACTTTAAAGCCTCTCTTCCAGGTCTTATTCTGTCGACCGCATACTTGATTATACGTTTCCCGGAAGAACAGGGTTAAATCATCATCCTTGACATCTTCCTTACAGAACCCGTCAAACCATGCCCAGATGTTAGGACGGTACTCAATACCAATCTCTATTTTCATGAAGTCAGGATTAGGAACTTTATCGGTCTCCCAACGATAGATAGTCGGGTCCCACTTGTTTACTTCGAACCGTAAACCTTTACTCTCAGCAGCCTGTTTTAATTCTATTAAAGTCTTCATATTACTCCGTTGATTTATTGTTTGACGCAACAAAGTTAGTCATTCTTTTGAGATATCCAATGATTTATCCGGAATATTCTTAGATTTTCCTGAAGATTTTATTATTTGTACCTTTGTACTCGTTATATAACTGTTTATAAACTCTTTAATATTAAAGGAAAATGATTAAGACTGGTTTAACTGAAGAGGAACTCGAACGTAGTGCCCTCTTGCTGAATGGTTTACTTGCTGACCACTTCACGCTTATGCTGAAGACTTGGCAGTTCCATTGGAATGTCGTAGGAGATTCGTTTGGTTCCTATCACGAGGCTATGCTGAAACTCTACGAAGAAGAGATTGAACGTGTTGATGATGTTGCTGAACGTATCCGTGCTCTGGGCAAACGTCCGCTGGGTTCTATGGAAGCAATGTTACAGAACAACCACATCAAGGAATTCGGTATGAGCGAAGCCGTTCCACAGGCTCTTGACATGTGGAAAATCATTCGTGACGACTGGGATAAGTTGATACGCTCTATCAGAGACATTCACAAACAAATCCCCGAGAATGACCTCGCCACTCTTAACTTCCTTGAGGACATGATTGAAAGCATGGAAAAGGAAGCGTGGATGGTTCGTTCTTACAATGTTACTCCGACAGGTATTTAGAAGCCTGTACACGGGTAAACAAAACAGGGTGAGTCTTTCGGCTCACCCTTTCTTTTTACGAATATCGAACTGTTCCTGATACTCTTAATGTATCTCCCGGAGATATTGTTATAGCTGAAAATCTAACTTCTTGTCGAGAAGTAAATGTTCCCTTGACTAAGGTCTTCCCATTTAACGTGATGTCAATATTTTCATTCTTTCCAGATGAAATAATTAGGTTGCATTTGTTTGTCGTGAACGTCCGACTCCCTGTCCATTTAACTTCCCCAGATATCTGTTCAGTATTTTTCTCGCCTGAATTCATTATCTCCAGCCTTTCACACAAACTGATATATTCGCTTTCGTTGTTTGTATTTATCAGCCTTAAATAAAGTCTTGACGTTACCTGTTCATAAAGCAAATTGTCAAACTGAATAGAACCTGTTTTAGACGCTGTAAAACGTCCTTGAGCCTGACTCACATCGATAGTTCGAGCGATACCCCCCCCCGAAATGGTTATCGTGGTAGAGCGAGCATTACCATAATTGGCTCCTGCCTGAACGGTCACTTCCTGTGACCCCCCCCCCAGAGTCTGGGGTGATTGTCAAAAAGTCTTTTTGCATAATCTTTGAAATTAAATTGTTAAACGAAATTTATTTATGATTGCTTCGAAGCCTTATGTATTTCCACCACGCATAATGCTTACGAGTCTTGAGATAGTCAGGATTCTCATCATTATTGTGAGCCTCTTCCTCAAGACTGATGTCGTGATATGCACAGTTCTGTTTCTTGTGGAACAGCCTGATGAGTAGGTACTCAACCCCATACCACAGGTAGAAGAACAGCCAGAGCATCTCCTTCATTTGAGCCGTATGTATCGACTCGTGCGTGATTGTTGACTCCGGTAACTGTTTACGCTTGGTAAACAGTATTCCGAAGAAGTTCAACGTATGATAATTCCCAAACGGGAACCATGTGTTATAAACTATTTTCATTCTTGATTTCCTTTCTTCTTTGCTTCGCGACGTGCTTTCCGTCTTTCACGTCTCGCTGCGGCTTCTGCTTCCGCTTTGTTTACATTTACCTCACCCTCTTCTTTTTGTGCCTTGTGACGAGCAATAGACTCTCCTATCGCACCCTTTACCCGCATATTCTTCTTCTGCTTGTAATGCTTGTTAAGATTGTAGTCTATTTCGAACTCACCTTTCGGCTCTTCGGGTTCATCTGGTTCCGGAACCAGTACCACACCATTCTTCTTGAGGCTCATATCCTTGTCGTCAGGTGTAACAGGGTTGGCACGGCTGTCTTCCTGTGCCTTCGCTGCCTTCATTGACTTCAATCGTAGAAGCATATTCTTACGAGTTGTTTCGGCTGTGGTTTGCTTCTCAGGTTCCTTCTCATCAATGATTTCCGTGATAGGGGTGAACTCCTGAACAAACTCTTTAGAGGAACGCTCTATCTGGTCCCAGTCGTACTGCTTAATCAGTGCTGACGGCAACTGTACCTGTTCACCATCCATCAAGTTACCATTGAACCCGTTGAACTTCGCATACCATGATGACGCCAACTGTGATATCAACACGGTTGGATTCAACCCTACCTTTGCAGCCGTCAAACCAACTACCAACGCATTGATAGACATCTGCTTCATGACCGTCATCACGTTGGTCTCAGCGTGAAGTGTGGCATTGATATCAATACGACCATCAACGGTCATCTTGATTTCGTTTCCCTTCACTTCCTTACGAGCCTGTTCAATGATACGGAGTATAAGGTTACAGTAATCGACGTTGCTCCCCCCTGCTGCTCTATTCTTTATCTCAACTTCTACGAGCATTTGATTTAGCACTTCCAAACGACCTGTTTCGGTTGCTATTCTGAAGTCTTTGTTCTGTAACACGTACTCGGCTCGACGACGGGTAATCAAGTCTCGGTTCTCAACGTAGAACTTCTTCAGTTCGTCCTCAGGAACCTTAATCTTGTATTCCTTCGCCATCACTTTCGAAACGTCCGTTACGGTGTAAAACTTCCCGAACAGCTCCATGATGGTTCCTGTATAATCTACAATGTTACGAGGCTTTCGGGAACGAACTCCCATAGCCTTATTCAGCTCCAGAACAGCACGATTGTAGGCACGGTCTAATTGAAGATACTGAAGACGCTTTGCATTAGCTGAACGCACAGCCGTAATGTCACCACCGTGTGTCTTCACTACTGCCCCCACATTCACCGTCTGTTGGAAGTCTATATTGATTATCTTCTCCTCATCTGTACCCTCGTTAAGAACGAGGTCGAAATATCGTTTAGGAGAAAGGTCTCGCTCTTCCTTTGCCCACTCGGCAGCAACGTACAGGTCTTTCACTTCATCAGTCGACTCGTTGATGTAATCAGGAGCCGTCCTCATGATACGCTCTATGTCCTGTTCTGTGATAAGTCGCTTCGGAACGGGTTTCTTCTTTTCTGCCATGATTCCTGTATATGAAAGTGGCTGGTTCTTTACGCCA
>OJMO01000219.1_pt1 | contig 44427 bp, 48 predicted proteins | sample 1597241 | NCBI WGS metagenome assembly OJMO01 (sample SAMEA2452129, study PRJEB22498) | human gut metagenome | biome: human feces; feature: human gut; material: feces | place: Australia | collected 2012 | reverse complement strand
ATTTTATGTGTCTATTTTTATTTCAAAGTGCGTCACTTAATTTTACCATTTATACTGCTCTTCTCATCTCTTTTGCGTGTTCAATTGCAACACCAGTTATATCTCCACTAGAAATTCTTGCAATTTCTTTTATTACTTCATCTTCTGTTAATAATTTAATATTAGTGACTGTATTTTCTCCTTTTATATTTTTACTTATATAATAATTATAATCACCTTTTGCAGCAATATTTGCTTGATGTGTAATACATAATACTTGATGTTTTTTAGATATAATCTTCATCTTTTCTGCTACTGATTTTGCTGCCTTTCCACTAATTCCTGTATCAATTTCGTCAAAAATCATTACTGGTACTTTATCACTATCTGCTAGGATTGTTTTTATTGCAAGCATTATTCTTGATACTTCTCCTCCTGAGGCAATTTTTATTAAAGGCTTTTCTTCATCTCCTATATTAGTACAAATCATAAATTCTACATCATCTTTTCCATTTTCATTAAAATTATTGTCTTGTTTTATTTTTACAATAAAATTTGCATTTTTCATTTCTAGGTCTTTTAATTGTTCATTAATTTTTGTATTTAATTTATTAGCTCCTTCTAATCTTATTTTGTTCATTTTTATACTTAGCAAATTCATTTCTTCTTCTATTTTATTTAATTCTTGTTTTAGTTTTTTATTATTTTCCTCCATATTTTCAATTCTAAATATCTCATTTTCTATTTGACATTTATATTCTATTATCTCTTTAACACTATTTCCATATTTTCGTTTTAAAGAATATAATAAATCTAATCTTTCTTCTATTTCATTTCTATCTGACTCATTAAAAACATTTTCCTCTTTAAAATAACTTATATCTCTTGCTATTTCTTGTATATCATAATAAATACTTTTAAGCTGAGATAGTTTTTCTTTATATTCTGTATTAAATTCTTCTATTTTTTCTAATGATTTTATAGACATATTAATAGCATCTACTGCATTTTCATTTAAATATGCATCAACTTGTACTAAATTTTTACTAATTTTTTCACTATTAAGCATTATCTTCCTTTGTGCTTCTAGTTCTTCTTCTTCTCCTTCTTTTAATTTTGCATCTTCAATTTCTCTTAATTGATATTGTAATAAGTCTATTTTTCTCTGTTTTTCTTTATCATCTCCATAATTTTCTTTTAATTGTTTTTTTATGTTGTTATATGAAAAATATAAACTTTTATATTCTTTTTTTATATTTAATATATTATCTCCTATAAAATGGTCTAAATAAAATATATGTGATTGTTTATTCATTATTTTTTGTGTATCATTTTGACCATGAATATCAATGATTTCATTCATAAATTGTTTTAATTCATTAACAGTTACTAATCTTCCATTTATTTTGCAAGAATTTTTTCCATTTGAATATATCTCTCTAGATACAATAATATTACCATCAATTGATTTTTCATTTTTAGGTAAATATAAACTTAATTCTATAAAAGAATGATTTTCTCCTCGCCTTATCATTTCCTTTGAGAATCTGCCTCCTGAAATAATTCCGAAGAGAATCTATTATTAACGTTTTTCCTGCACCTGTTTCTCCTGTTAATACATTAAAACCATTATTTAAATCTACTGTTAAATCATTAATTATACCTATATTTTTTATGTGTAATGTAGAAATCATTTTATACAAACCTCCGTTCTGTAAAACTTATGTTTGTATTTTAATACCTACTTTCTTTTTTGTCAATATATTTACTATAAATTTTTATAATATTTAAAAACAACTTTCTCTTTTTGAAGTTACTTTTACAACTCACTATATTCAAAAACAATTTTTACAGTATTTTATTAACTCCTTATTCTATATAAAAATAGATTTTTCGAAAATAAAAATTAGGACCTAAACCACTTTAATTATTTAAAGCGTTTTAAGTCCTGCATATTATTTTTTCTATAAAATTGTTTATATCGTTTTTATTTAATATACTTATAAATGATATTTTATTGAAATTTCATAATACATTTTAAATATTTATTTTAAAGTATTTCATCTCTAACTTAATAATTTAGAAAAGGTATTTTTGCCAGCTATTCCATCTATCTGTAAATTATTTTTAGATTGATAATCTTTTACTGCATCTTCTGTATCTATACCAAATATTCCATCTATATTTATATTATACCCATTACATACTAATATTGCTTGCAAGGTCCATGTTATATTTCCTTTTGCACCTTTTTTTACTGTTACACAAGCTTCTTTAGTTTTCTCTCCAAAAATTCCATCTACAATTAAACCTTTATTAAATTGCTTATTCAATTCTGTTTGTAAAGATTTTACTAATGCTGATTTTGTTTCTTTACCATAAATGTTATCTACTGCTATATTTAGCATATATCTACTATTTAATGTAGATTGAATATTCTCAATTTTATTATCTGTATTATTATTTTCTTCTACACTATTATCCACTTGTCCATTTGCTATTTCTTCAAACCTAAAATTTTCGCCTGGACAACTTGTATTATTTTCATCACTATGCTTTTCTACCTTTGTTATATTATATTTTTGTTTTAAATATGATACAAGCTCTTTTCCCGATTCCACTTGTATATTTGGCATTTGTTCTATTCCATATCTTCCTTCAAAACAAATTCCAATACTATCACTATTGCTTCCTTGTGCATGTGCACCTACTGCATCTTCTTGCCTTCCTCTATAAATACTTCCATCTTTTCTTATAAAAAAATGATATCCTATACAAGTCCACCCATTATCTTTGTGCCATTTATCAATATCATCTGCTGTACACAAGCTCGAATCTGCATGGTGCAAAATAATTCTTTCTGTTTTATTCCTTATCGATAATGTTCCATTTAAGCCATAAGTTTTTTCTATTATTTTCATGTTTTACCTCTCCTCCTATTTACATTTTATTTTTTATATTTATTTTTGTGCTTGTATATTACAAAAAATAATGTTTTATTTTGATTTTTAGGAGATTTCATTAAAACCAGAAAAATTAGATTAAGTCTTACATTATATTCTATAAAATAGTAAGGTCGAAATTTATAATAGACTAAATTAAAAGATTTATTGCATTACTATTGCCTTAGCACACACAAAAACACACAATCCCTTGAAATAAAAGGACTGTGTGTTTATATTTTTGGTGAACTAAACCGTTCTTCAAACGTAAAGTTCGTTTTTGAAACGTTTTGGTGACCCGTACGGGAATCGAACCCATGATTCAGCCTTGAGAGGGCTGCGTCTTAACCGCTTGACCAACGGGCCATTAAAAAGTGTACTTATTATTTATAACACACTTTTTATATTTTCGTCAATATTTTATACGCACATATTTAAAATTTCTTTTAATCGCTTGTCTTTTTTAGTTAAATATAAATATCCAATCAGTGCTTCAAAAGCTGTTGAATACATATAATCTTCTACATTTGCATTTTTAGGTAAGTGATGATTTTCTGCATTTCTACCTCTTCTTACTATATCTTTTTCCTCTTCTGTTAGATTTACATCTATTTTCTTTAATATATCTGCTTGTGCTTTTGCCTTTACATATTTTATTGATTCTATATGTAATTTATGTGGTTTTAATTTTGTTTTGTTTATTAACCTTGTCCTTATAAATAATTCATATACACTATCTCCAACATATGCCCAAGTAAGTGGTGATAACAAATTAACATCTACTTCATTTTTTTCTCTTTCTATTAATTCTATCAAATTTACCTCCTATATTCTAACTATTTCTAACGTTATTTTTCCTAACTTTCCGCTTCTAAACTCATCTAATAATATTCGTGATATCTTTTCATCATCAATTCTTCCGCCCAGAAAGAATTGCCCCTCTTTTTTTTGCAATAAGCCTCATTACTTCATATATTTTATCATTTTCTTCTATATCTTGTTTCATTATATTATCTAATTCTTGTTTATCTATTTTATATCTTTCTATTACATTATTTGAATAATTTTCTATTAAATATTCTAAAAGTCTGAATGCTACTTCAACTTTTTCTAATATATCATCTTTTATTGTTCCTGTATATGCTAAATTAAGTGCAACTTCTTCTGATTCAAATTTGGGCCAAAGTACACCTGGTGTATCCATTAATTCTATTCCATCTGCTAATCTAATCCATTGTTTTTGTCTTGTGACACCTGGTCTGTTGCCCACTTGCATAGAAGATTTTTTAGTTATACGATTAATAAAAGAAGACTTCCCTACATTTGGTATTCCAAGAATTAATACTCTAACAGATTTTCCAATTCTTCCTTTATTTACATATTTTTCTTGATTTTGTTTAGCTATATTTTTTATTTCTAAGATTACTTCATTTATTCCTTTTCCACTATTTGCATCTGTTATTATTGCAGATATTCCTTGTTTATTAAAATATTTTACCCATTTTTTTGTCTCTATCTCATTTGCTAAATCACTTTTATTTAATACCATTATTTTTTTCTTTTCTTTTGTATATTCTCTTACATCTGGATTTTGACTAGATATAGGTATTCTTGCATCTAAAACTTCCACTACTATATCTATTAATTTTAAATCTTCTATAATCTGTCTTTTGGTTTTTGCCATATGGCCTGGATACCAGTTGATGTTCATTTTTAACATATTTTCGTCTGTGTCATTATTTACATTTTTCTTGTTATTTTTAATCATCTATTTCACCTTCTTTACTATTAATAATTTCTAGTTTCTAAATATATCTAATAATAAATCAATAACCTCTTTTAAATTACTCATTATCTTTTTTAAACTTTCATTATCCAATGCACATATATAATTGCAAAAATCCATCTTTTTAAATTCACTTATGGTCGTAATTTCTCCATAATCTCCCTCTTTCTGTTTTTTTTCATAAAATGAATCCATATCAACTTCATCTAATATTAAAGCATTTTCTATTCCTTTTTTTATATTCTTAATATTTTCATATTTGGGAATGCATCTTATAAATATGTTATTTTTTTCTTCATCTGGCTTATTAGTATCACAATCATATAAACAAACATTTTTGTATTGTAAATTTTGAGAAATTAAAAAATTAAATGCATTATTTAAATTTTTATAACCTGTGTTCAATTCATTATCATTTTCATCTGTATATCCAATCCATTTAAATTTAAATGGTGTTTTTATATCAAAGACTTCTACTGCTTTATTAAAATATTTTTCATCAGTTCTTCCTTCTAAATAAACTATAGACTCATTTGGACTAAAATAGTTTATAGAAAAAGCATCTTTTACAACTTCAACAGAATCGCATTTGAAATATTCTGGTCTATCTTTTACAATTATATCTCCTACAGCATTTCTTTCTAGTACAATAACTTTATCATTTATCCTATTATCATTGTGTATTATAAATGGCGAATGTGTTACAGCAAAAATTTGAGATGTTTGTTTTCCACTATTATCTGTAAATATGTCTTTATAGAAATTCATTACTTTTGATTGCCAATTTGGATGCATACTTATTTCTGGCTCATCTATAAAAACAAAAGCACCATTCATTGCATTTATATCTTTTAATAAAAATGAACCTCTATATACAATTTGCTTTTCTCCAGAACTTAACTTATCAATAGCTACTGGAAATCCATATTTTTCAAAAATAATTGATTTATGTGAATCAACATTTTCAATATGACTATATGATAAATTTTCAAACATTTTATTAAATGCATTGGTAAATCTAGACATTCTTTCGCCTATGGCAATATCTTTATAAGGTATATTAGGATTTTTTCTAACTTCTTTAGCTATTTCCGCATCATCTAATGCTTGTACATCTATTAATAATTGATTCATTTTAGTTGGTAAATCATTAGAAGATCTATAACTAGATTTTTGTATATCTAAATTTAAACTAGTAACTGATGATAAATTATTAGCATTAAAATTAATATCAACATCTGAAAATATACCATTAAAATTATATTTACTTTTAAAATCATTACTTGTTTCAAAATATTCAATTCCATTTGAGGTCTTAGCCAAAATATGCTTCATATTATTAATTTCTTTAAAGTAATATTTAAACTTAAATATGGAATTACCATCATCCTCAAACTCAACTTCCATAGGAACATTTACAGTATGTGAAGCAACCTTATACAACTCATTAAGTATTGTACTTTTCCCTGTGCCATTTTCTCCTGCTAAAATAATTGTATCTATTGTATTTCCATTTGAATCACAAAAATTCAATTCTAAATCTTTTAAAATTGGATGATTCTCAAATTTTATTTTTCTTATTTTAAACATATTTTACTCCTTTTAATTGTCTTTCATATCTCCTAACAATTTTATTTTTTCGGCATTGTTAAGTATATCTAATTGATATTTTGCAATCTTACTTAATATTTCAAATCTTTCTTCTTTGCTTTTTTCTTCTTTAATTAATTCTGCATTATGCGATTCTAAATTAGATAATACTGTTAATTCATTAATTGTTGCATAATCTCTAATATTAGAATTTTTAGCTAAGTCAGGATTAAGTTCTCTCCACTTTTTAGCAGTTGTATTAAATATTACAACATTTAATATATCAGCTTCTTCAGCATATTTTAACCATTCTCTATTTTTATAAAAATCATTATCTGGTAATATGTAATTTTTAATTGCATCAGTATGTATCAAATAATTATTCTTTGTTAATATTCTTTTTACATCCCATTCTCTATTTTGATTTTCTAGTTGTTTTAACCTTTCAAATTCTTTTATTAAATATAATTTAAACACTGGACTTATTGCAGAAGCAAATTCAAATGCAATATCCTTATGTGCATATGTTCCACCATATTTACCACGTTTTGAATATATGCCAATAGCATTTGTTTTTTCACACCATTCAGTAACACTCAAAGTAAATGTATGAAGTCCTGCACTTTTTCTAAACCCGTCGAATTCGACGGAATTAAAATTTGGATTATAAATTGACTCCCATGTTCCTAAAAATTCCAAAGTGATTCTATTTCTTAACCAATTTCTTATAATGTCATCTGCTTTTGACTTTCCTTCCTTATATTTTCCAAAATCAGAAATACAAATATAATCATTATCATTTATATTAGCTATATTTACTTTAATATTTTGAACTTCTATAATTTTATTACTCATGCATACTCCCTTCTTTATTCTAATTTTAGTCCAAAAATGTAATAATCTTTTTAGAAAAAACGTTTATTTTTCAGTACTTTTAGCTTGAGTTTTCTTAAATACCCCTATACCATGATATCGACATTTTAGAAAACTCTTTTTCCTTATTATTTTCTTGTATTATTTTCACCTTCTTTTTATCTTTCATAATCAAAATCATATTCTTTATATTTTTCTATTGCCCTCTTTAGTCCCGCTTCTTTTGCAATTTTTAAATAATGTTCTGAGAGTTTAATATCTTTTTGTGTGCCATTACCATTATAATAAAAATTTGCGCCTAAATCATAAATTGCAGCTATATGTCCTTCATCAGCACATTCTTTAATTATTTCAAATGCTCTTTTATGGTCTTGCGATATATTACCTAAGCCAAAGTAATAATATGCACCCATAACAAATTTTGCATAAACTCTTTCAGTTTCATCTATATCTTGTGAGTTTAATAGTTGCATAATTCTTGGGTATGCTCTCTCTAATAGTTTATTTCCTTTTTCTTTATCTATTGGTAAAGCATTTCCTAAACCTAGTTCATAAGAAATTCCTAAAGAATATGTACATAATGGATAATCTATATTATCTCCTTTTTCATACCATTTTAAAGCTTCATCATAATTTTGAGTTACACCATTTTCTTCTAAATCATAACTTCTACCTAAAATATAGTACGAAAATCCATCATGTTTTTGTTTAATTTCATCTAAATTAAATTTTATTATATTCATAAAAACTCCTTTATAATTTTTATTGCTTCTTCGTGTGATATCTTGCCATTACCTTCTAATATTTTTCTTCTATTTAATAATATTTGATTATCTAGTTCTTCTATCCAATCTGTCATTTTCATTGTTCTTTGTTCTAAGGCTTGTAATTCTGCATAATCTAAAAATTGTGATACTAATAGATTAAGTCTTTGTAGTTCTATTTCAGATAAATAATTCTTAGCAATTTTAACATCATCTATTGTAACATAATCTCTCATCATCCATTGCAAAACCTTTTTGTATGTATTCATGTAACCTTTGTGTTGCCCATATTCTAAATCGTACTGCTACTTCTGATTGAACACGATATCCTAGGGCAATTATCATATCTAAATTATAATGATCTATGTTTCTTTTTACCTCTCTGTTACCTTCTTTTTGAACTTGCAAGAAATTCTTGCAAGTTGAATTCTCACTTAATTCTTTATCTTGATATATGTTTTTTATATGTTGTTCTATATTTTGCCTTGTAGTATTATATATATCTGCTAATTGATATTTAGTAATCCATAAATCTTCATCACAAAATTTAACATTTACTTTTGTAATACCATCTTTGTCTTCATATATCATTATATCATTATTATCTTTTTCCATAATTACTTCCTTTTTTATAATTTTTTGTCCAAAAATGTAATAATCTTTTTTTCATAAATGTTGATTTTTTAGCACTTTGAAATAGGGTTTTCTTAAATGCCGATACCCCAATTTATGTTAGTTTTTGTCGCATTTTGTTCGTTACTCATTACCATCACTTCCTTCACTTAATATTTCCTTAATTGCATAATAAACACCATCTTCATTATTAGAGTATTTTGTAACTATATCAGCATTTTCTTTTACTATTTTTGGTGAATTTAACATTGCTATTCCACAGCCAACATATTTTATCATATCTATATCATTATCGCCATCACCAATTGCTACAACATTTTCTTTGTCAATATCTATTTTATTTAATAATAATTCAATTGCTTTAACTTTAGTCATCCCTTTATTAACAAATTCTATTCTATTTAATTCACTACTTGTTATTTCTAAATTATCTAATATACATTTAGGTAAATTATTTCTAATTTTATCTATTACTTCAGGAGTTGATATGCCTACTATCTTATATATATTATTTTTATTTACAAATTCTTTAATATCACTAATATCTTTTCTTAATAATCTATTATCATACAAATAATAAGTCCAATCTATATTATTGTCTAAAATAAAATCATCTATTTCTACAACTACATTTTTATCAATGTATGAAGAAAATAATTCATCTTCTTTATTACTTACAACTAAAGAACCATTAAAACAAATTGTATAATTATCATCATTTAATAAATCTAATTTTTCCAAATAGGGTTTTATTGTACAAAATTGTCTAGCACTTGCTGGAATTATTTTAATATCTCTTCTAATTTGTATTAGAAACTCTATTGTTTTATCACTTATTTTTTTATTATCATCCAACAATGTACCATCCAGATCTAAAATAATTGCTTTTATATTCTTCATATTTTCCTCCAATTCTTCTCTCTTTCAAGTTCCTTTAAACTCTTTTTAGGTGTTTGCATTTCTTCAGGCATCATCCCACCAATATCTGCAATTGCTTTTCTAACTTTTTTACCAACCTCATAATGTGCGTCTTTCGCTTCTTTTCCACCTTATACATTATCTTTTAAAAGTTTTTGCTTAGTTTGATTTATTCTAAATAAATTATCAACCAACTCATCTTCATTAATATTATCTAAAATATCTTCTCTATATCTTAATTTTTTTCTGTTTAATATTCCATTTAATCGCTCTGAAATCCATTTGTCACTGTATCCTTTATTACGATAATAATCTATTTCTCGATTAACAGCTATCTCTGAGTCAAATGCTTCATCTACTCTCTCTTTTCCTAATGTTGCTAACTACATTTTAAAAGGTTCAGCTTTAGGTGAAGGAACTGATTCAATAAGTCTTAGAATTTCTTTTATATCAAGAACATCTTGATTATAAAATTTACCATCTTTTGATTTTAATTTCAGTCGACTACAATTTGTAGTCAACTCAGAGCCTTCTTTTTTAACCTTAATTTCAATACAGACCAATATTTTCTCGGATCTGGACTATCTGTTAAAGCATTTATAACATCTACAACACTAAAAAATATTCTTCTTTCTCACTATCCCATGCACTTCTAATTTCTTTGTCTTCAAATAGATTTGAAATTGTTTCTAGCTTATTATTGTCCATATGATTTCTCATTCCTAATCCGTCAAATTCGACGGATTTATATTCTATTACATAAAATTACGAAAGATGATTAAATAAAAAAGTCTTATTTTTCAATGTTTTCAGAATGGTTTTGCATTTGCCTATTTTTCACAATTGATGTTGACTTTTGTCGTATTATCTGTATTACTATTTTTCATTATTTTCACTTCCTTAACTTTATAAATATTGTCTTATAAATGCTATTGTCACATCAATAGCATTATTTAATGCTTCTTTTGAATTAGCAAAAGTATGCTCTCCATTTTTAATTAACTTAAATTCAGAATTATTACATAACTCTGATACCTCTTTAGATACCTTATATGGAATAGCACTATCTATATCACCATGCACAAACAATTTTGGCAAATTACATTTTTTTAGCTCTTCATATGGTTTAAATTTATTAACTTCATTAAAAAGATCCATTCCAAATTTAAAGTTTTCACCAGTGTTTATGCTTTTTGATATATAAAATTTATTTTTCTCAGCAATTTGTTTATTTTCTTTTGTAAATAAATTTCCATATTTTATATAATCATAATTTATAGCTCCATACCAAAAAACTAACCCTTTTATACAATTATAGTTTTGATAAGGTAATAACGAAACAATACTTGCTCCAAAGCTTCCACCTAAAAGAATAAATTCTTTATATCCTTTACTTTTTAGCATTATAATAGTATTTTGTATATCTTTTATCTCTTTTGTAATTGTCATATCATAGTCATTTCCACTACTTTCACCATGCCCATTAAAATCAAATCTAAATGAACTATATCCACATTTTTTTAATTCTTCAGCTAAATATACAAAACTATTACATTCATCTTTGTTTCCTCTAATTCCATGACACATTATAACAATCTGTTCTTTATTTAAAGATTCTGTTAGTATTCCACACAGTTTATTATCTGCACTTTCATAATAAATCTTATCCATTTTTCTCCTTTTATTATAAATATATAATAATCTCGTTTCAGAAAAGTTATTATATTAATACTTAAACTATTTTTATTAAATTTCTTTGTTTATAATATTTTCAAATTTTTTACTTACCACCTAATATCACATTTAACATTCATTTTTGTCACATTTTTTATTCATTTATAAATTTTAATTTAATATTAATTATTTCTTAAACAATATTAAAATCATATTATTATCTATATCTAAAATTCCAAATTCTATTTTCCCATATTCAGTTTCAGTATAATCCATAAAAAATGAGCATTTATGAGTTTTGCAATTATTATATAGAATTATAAATTCATCCAAATTATCATATTCAAATTTTATTAGATTGCTTGAAGCTACTTTTTCTGAAAAAACATTTATCTCCTTTTTAACAGTTTGATAATCTTCTAGCATTATTCTCATATTATCTTTTTTTATTTGAACCCAAGTTATTGGGTTTCCATCTGTGTATTCAACTTCAAAATCGAATATATCTTTATAAAAAATTATTGAATCATTTATATTTGAAACGGTAAATTCATTTATAATATTTATTAAACTCATTATTTTTTCTTACCTCCATATTTTAAAGTAAAATACTTTCTATTATTTAAATTCTTGTTTATTATATCATATCTTTTTATAAAAGTCACTAATACTGCCAATCGAAAAGTCTCCATATTAATTACTTTATAAAAAAAAAAAAACGGTCCCCAATACAAGAGGACCGTGCAAAGAGTACAAACCTTCAGGTTTATTTGGATTCAGAAGGTGGTCTAACTATAAAGTCAACACCTTCAGCTGCCAGTGGTTTCTGTCTGTGGCAAGTAGATGGAGCTCGTTCAACAAGAGTACCTTTTTTAGTACGATAAGTGCATCCTTTTCTCTGCCATTCCGACTTTATGTATCTTGCAGGCTGTCTTGTTGTTTTTTTGTCATTGTTCTGTTCTGTCGTTTCTTCTGTTGTTACGCCTGTAGAAATCTCCTCGATTTCATTATCTGCTTTAACCCGACTTATACATTTTGGGATAAAGATAGTTCTACGAGTGGGTTTCTTTTTGGTCTTCTTTCGGTTACTTTTACTGCTTTTGTGATGAAGGTTTACATCTTCTACACGCTTAATAACTTCATCCTTCATGAGATGATAGTATAAAAACATGTAGTTGAATATATCCGCTGCATACATGGACATCTGCTCAATCATTTGATTTGAAATATTGCCACCAGTAAGAGCGTAAAGTTCATCATCAATTCTAGTAGTAGTTACAGTTAAATATTTACCGTTTTCAGTATCTTTTACTGCCTTTCTACTTTCGTCCATGGAGATAATTACTATTCTTATCCCCTCTACATAGCACTGAATCTGCACCTTATCTGACTCACGATAGTCTACATAAAGTTCAATTGATCCATTTTTGCCTCCAGTGACCTCAATCATTACTTCCTCAAAGCATCTTGGCATAGGTTCGCCGTTATAATGCTTTCTGAAGAAATCCTTGAAGAAGTCTAAATCTGAATCCTTGACTCTGATTCGATTCAGTTTCTTCAATCTTTCTGGCATCATACCAGAATCCCTCCTTTATTAAAATATGATAAGCAAAGCTTATTAATAATTATAACTCTTTTTCCATATTATGTCAATTATCGTCTTAATGAAATACTTCTACATTAAAACTTTTATAACTTCTATAAAAGTTTTGCATAATATATAAATATTTTATTATATAAAAAAATAATATAAGCAAATTCCTATAGTATTTATAGAAACTAGTAATTTATAAAACGTTTCTCTTCCACAAAAAAATAAACTCTACTTTTCAAAGTAGAGTTTATTTTTACAATCATTTTTTATTTAATACATTTACAGATTTCCTTCTGCATCAAATTGTTTTACAATTTCACCATTCTTATATGATACTGGCATTCCAATTTCTTTATATGTTTTTCCATCTGCAGATATGCATACAGTATCAATAAAAGACCAATGATCCTCTACAAGCCATCTCAAAACAAAAACATAATATTGCATCCCTTGTTCATCTTTAATCCATGCAGCATATGAATATCCTATGTCATATCCTGTTTCTTGAGCCTTAGTTCCCCATTTATTTTGAGCTAATTTCAAAGCTTCATCTTTACTTATCGCATTTGGCATATCTGGATTTTCTGATATTGACGAATTAGTATTTTGACTCGTATTAGTTTTATTTTGTGTACTTGTGCTATTACTATTTGTGTTATTAGATGTACTATTATTGCTACTTGTAGCTCCACCAGAATATTTAAATCCTAGCCATTGACTTCCAAAATCATTGTTTCCATTTACTATAAAAGGAGCTTCTGTTCCATCATTTAATTTTAAAATAATCCAATTAACTAACTTCCCATATCCATTATCTTTATTAAGCTGTATTTCATATGTACCTTTTTGATTTATAATCTTACTTCCACCGCTTGGCTCTAAACCTGAATAACTACAAGTATTATCTGCATTTAATTCTATAGTGATAGGTCCAGATTCTAGTTCATTTATTGAAGTATATTTTCCATATTCCAAAATATAGTTTCCAACTATTAATTTACTTTTGTTTTCTTCTTTTTCTTTCTTTTCCTCTTCTAATATTTTTTGCTCTTGATTAACTTTATCTAAAATTTCAGTCTTTTTCTCCTCTGTTAATAAACTTCCAGCTTTTTTACTTTTTTTGGCTTCTTCTTTAACCAATTTTATTATATCCTCTTTTATATCTTCTTTACTATACTTTACCCAATTATTAATTATATCATCACAGTCAACTTCAATGAACTTCTCGTTAAATTTCCCTTCTACACTTTTTCTGTAATCTTCATTTGTCTTAGAAAAAGTGTAATCAACTACATGTGTCTCTTCATCTTCTTTTTTTCCTTCATAATCATTTATAGCAGATTCTACAAAATCTCCTAATGAAGTGTATACATATTGTTCATCATAATCTCTATAAATAAATATTTCATATTCACACTCTTCTTTATTATATAATATTTTTAATTTGCAATCTCCTGAAATAGATCCATTTGCAATTGTTTTTCCTTCTTCATTTACTTGATATATATCTAACATTTTTGATATTTTTCCTTCATATGTATAGTCATATCTTACCAGTAGTGTAGGTATCTCATTGTCTTTTACTTTTATCAATTGCATATCTGTATTATCACCACTATTTAATGTATATACATGGCCTTTTAAGTATGAGACATAAGCATTTTCCCATTCTGTTAAATCTGTAGAATCATTATTATTTTTTCTCTCCAATAGTAAAGTAATCTTTAAAATTCCCATTATAGATAAAATCAATACTATAACTATTATTGATATTATCACAATTGTTTTTTTGTTGTTTGATTTTGTTTTATTTTCCATATTATTCCCCCTATTTATTTTTATATATAATTATTATAGATTTATTATCTTTTTTATTCAATAATTTTTAACAATTTTCGAATTTTAACTGTTATTATTCAGGTTGACTTAATATATATTTATAAGTATAATATTGTCATGAAAATATTAATTGTAGAAGAAAAATTTGATGAAAAAAAGCTAAGTAATTTTTTACTTAGTAAATTTAATGGATTAACTAATAATACTATTTACAAAGCTTTAAGAAAAAAAGATATTAGAATTAATAATGTAAAAGTTAACGAAAATGTCATACTACACACAGGAGATGAAGTAAAAATATTTATTGTAGATGAACTTTTATTTAAATTCGCCCCTAAATCTTTTGAGATTATTTATGAAGATAACAATATTATTTTAGTTAATAAACCTATTAATATAGAAGTAACTGGTGAAAACTCCCTAACTTCTTGTATTCAAAAAATTTACAAAGAAAAAGGATTTAAATTTATAGAACCTTGCCACAGATTAGATAGAAATACTAGTGGTCTTATTTTATTTGCCAAAAATGAAGAATCTTTAAACGAGCTACTTAACATGTTTAAAGAAAATAAAATAGAAAAACATTATCGTGCAATCACTTATGGTATTCCTAGAAAAAAATACGAATATTTAGTAGCTTATTTATTTAAAGATACAAAAAAATCTCTAGTATATATTTCTAATGATAGAAAAAAAGGATATCAAGAAATAAAAACCTCATATAATATAATTTCTTGTGATAAAAAAAATAATTTGGCTCTTTTAGATATTCAGTTACATACTGGTAGAACACATCAAATTAGAGCACATCTTGCATACATTGGATATCCAATTTTAGGTGATGGAAAATATGGAATAAATAAAATTAATAAAAGTTTTCATCTTACTACTCAAATGCTATGTAGTTATAGTATTACTTTTCATATAAATTCATCAAATAAAAATTTAAAATATTTAGATGGGAAAACATTTTGCTTAAATACATTACCTTTTAATTTAAAGGAGGTAAATTTTAATGTTTAGTAGTTTTGCTTTAAAAATAATTGCTGTTATTTGTATGCTTTGTGACCATTTTGGAGATGCTATAATAAAACCATTTTCTTTTTTTAATGTAATTGGTAGAATCGCTTTTCCTATTTTTGCTTTTCAAATAACAGAAGGTTATATACATACAAAAAATTTGAAAAAGTATTTTAAAAGGCTTATTATCTTCGCTATATTATCTCAGATACCCTTTATGCTTTTTTTATCTACATTCACATCACCTTTTACTTTAAATATATTTTTTACCTTATTACTTGGGCTTCTTTCAATTTATATATATAATAAGATACCTAATAAATTCTTAGCAATTGTTATTGGAATTATTATATCTATATTGGCAGAAATTATTAATGTAGATTATGGTGCATGGGGTGTAATTATTATAATGATTTTTTATATATTCAAAGATAAAAAAGTTATTATGAGTTTATTATATATCTTATCTTGTTTTATAAAATATTTACCTTATTTACTGAAATATAATTTTCATTATATATATTTATTACTATTATTTGGTACTGCATTTTCTATATTCTTTATTATTGCTTATAATGGTAAACAAGGCAAAAAGATAAAATACTTTCTTTATATATTTTATCCTTTGCATATGCTAATTTTATATTTTATAAACGTTGCTCTTCTCTAGCAACGTTTATTTTCTCTTTACTTTATTACATTCATAACTAAACATTAATATTAAGCCCTATTTAGCTATAACTTTTCTTTTTTTAATTGATACTAAAATTAATACCTCTTGCTACAACATTCCCCATATTTTCTATTAAATCATCAATTTCCTTTGGTGTCACAATCATATTAAAATCATTTGGAATTAATGCATTTTTTATTTCTTCATAATTATCCTGTTCTTTTAAATTATTTAAATAATCATTTGATTTTGCTTCTTGTTGTAATTTTGTAATAAATAAATCTAAACAATCATCTGTAATTGTAGCTAAATCTACAACCATTGGGACACCTATTGCAATTACTGGTATTCCAAGTGTATTATTACTTAATTCTTTTCTTTTATTACCAACTCCTGCACCAGGTACAATTCCTGTATCAGCAATTTGAATAGTACTACTAATTCTTCTAATACTCTTTGATGCTAAACTATCTATTACAATAAGCAGTTTTGGTTTTGTATTATCTACAATTCCTTTAATAATCTCTAAAGTCTCAATACCAGTTGTACCAAGCACTCCTGGTGAAACAGCACTAACTGCCCTTGTTCCTTCTTTTAAATATTGTGGTGCATAAGTTAATAAATGTCTTGTTATATCCACTTCGGAAACAACTTTTGGTCCTAACGCATCTGGCGTTACTTCTGCATTTCCAAGTCCAACAATCAATATTCCATCTTCTTTTTGTATATGTTTATCTATTAAATTTCTTAATTCTCTTGTCACACTTTCTGATGCTTTTTGTATATCATCTTCTGTTGCTATTTTTAAATTTTTAATATCTATAGTAATATATTCTCCTTGTGGTTTTCCTATAGCCTCTTCTCCTTGTTTATCTAAAACTATTACTTTTGAAACCTTTATATTTTCTCCATCTTGTAATTCTTCTGCTTTTATTCCTGGAATTTCATTTTCCATATTATTTGCTTTTTTATAAATATCTCTTCTCTCATCGGCCATATCAGTTCTAAAATTATACATAAAAAACCTCTCTTTCTTCTTTTATTTTTTGAGAAAAGAGAGATTTTTATTCACATTTTTTACTTCTTCTATTTTTGATATTTCCAGTATATGAATAATTCAAAATGAGTACATTTAGCAACTATTTACTACAATATCTACACAATATTGACTCCAAACCTATATTTATATCAATTAATCCATTTTTATAATTTGCATCTAAATCAATTAATCCATCTATTATTTCTTTCAATTCTTTTTCTTTAAAATAATCAGCTTGTTTTTTATATTTATTCACCAAAAACATCTGATTTGGCTTTAGCTTCATACTCTCCGCCAAATTTCTATCATATTTTACAGCTAATTTAAGCAAATACAATTTTTTAAAATGATTATACAATGTAATTAATATTTTTTGTATTGGTTCCTTATTATATATAAGTCCTCTTAAAGTCTCCATTGCAGATGCTATATCTTTTCTTCCAAGTTCATCTGTCAAATCAAATATAACACTATCAATTTGCTTAATTGCAAGCTTATCTACGCTACTTTTATCTATTGTTCCATTTTCTCCTGCATATTCAATAAGTTTTCTTATCTCATTTATTAAATCTTGCATAGAAGTCCCACAAATTTCAATTAAATACATTAATGTATTTTCATCTATATTAACTTTATAAGCTTTGCAAATTACTTTTAACCTTTTAGCAATCTGAACTGGTTTTAGTTTCTCAAAATTACATACTTCTCCATATTTTTCAATAGTTTTATATAAATCTATTTTATCCGCTTCTTTTTCTACAAAAACTAATACTGTAGTTTCATTTATCAGCTCTATATTTTCTTCTATATATTCACTTATTCTTTTTTGAATTACAGCATTTTTTGCTTCCTTTTTCTTTGCTTCTTTCTTAAAAATTCCTGTATCTCTTGCTATAATTAGTTTTTTCTCATATCCAAATGCTGGTGTACTTATATCTGATACTATATTTTCTATATTAGATTCATCTATTTTTATAAAATTTATTCCATTTACTAATTCTCCAAAATTACTTTTTATCTTTTTCAAACAATTTTCTAGCAGAAAAATTTCATCTCCATATAATAAATATACTCCTTTTAGTTTTCCAGATTTTAAATCTTTTTCTATTGTTTCTATTGACATATTTTCTTGCTTCCTTTCTTTATTCGCAAATGGATAAATAAAATATATTTTACTTTTAGCTATATATCTTAGCTTTTTACACCTAAAACTTTATATTTTAAATGTTCTTATTTTTAATTTATGAATTTTTTAATATGATTCTAAATACTTCTGCGACACTCCAACCTTGCGCAAAGGCCCCCTTTGGAAGATATGGCTTTTTAGAATCATAAATCTCTGGAATACTTCCTACAGTATGACCTTCTTCCATTTCCTTAATAAAAGTATTTGTTACATTCTGCGTGAATTCTTTATACTCTTTTTCTAATCTATTCTTTTTAGTTTTTGCTTTTGTATTTTCTATTATATTTTTAAATGCATCATTATATACTCCTAAAAGCCATGGCCATGTTATTCCTTGATGATAACTCATATCTCTTTTTACACTATCACCTTCATATACATCTGTGTAATTTTCTTCTCCTTCTGCTAGTGTTTTTAATCCATAATCATTAAGAAGTTTATCAGTTGTAACCTTAAAAATATCTGATGCTAATTTTGAATCTGCATCAATTACCTGATAAGATAAGCTAAGTGCAAATAATTGGTTTGGTCTAATTTTTGAATCACCTATTACATCATATAAACATTTTTGTTTTTTATTATAAAACTTTTCATTAAATGATTTTTTACATTTTTCTGCCATATCACCATATTGTTTTGCATATTTTTTATCAAATAACTTATCTGTTAATTCTTCCATTATCTTTAAAGCATTATACCACATACTATTTACTTCTACTGCTTTTCCATTTCTAGGAGTAACAGCAAAATTACCAATTTTTGCATCCATCCATGTATTTTGTGTATCTTTAGTACCAGAAACAATTAAATAATCTTCATCTAAATAAATATTATTATTGTCTACATTAATTCCTTGTGCATATGAATAAATAATTTTTACTAAAACATCATAAAAATTATCTTTAATAAATTCATAATCATTAGTATATTCTATATATTTTTTTATTTGTTCAAATAATAATAATGAACTATCAACACTATTATATAATGGTCTATTATCATATCCAGAGTATCCATTTGGTACTAATCCATATTTTACATCTCTAATCATTGTTAATAGAACTTCTCTAGCAATATTAAATCTTTTTGGTACTAATAATAACCCTTCAAATGAAATAAGTGTATCTCTTCCCCAATCTAAAAACCAAGGATATCCTGCAATTATTGTGTGTAATCCAAAGCTTGGTCTATATACAACAAAATTATCTGCTGCTATAATGTAATCTTTTATTAATTCTTTTGTTTTACCACTATTTTCATCTATCAAATCTGATTGTTTTACTAATTCATCTATTCTTTCTTTTTCTTTTTTTATTATTTCTTGGGCATTTATTTCTTCGATATTCTCTTCTAAAGAACATACAAAAGTAATTTTCTTATTTTCTTTTGGTAATAAACTAATTTCATATCTACCTGGAACTAAATGATCTTCTTCTGGATAAAATCCTCTATTTTCTTCTTCTATATAAAACATGTTTTTAAAATTATCATTATAATGCTTTATATATTTTCCTTCTGATACATTAATATATACAGGAAATTCAGAATGTCCATCTATACATACTTTTAATTTTGTTCCTTCACAATTTTGCATTACATTAAAATTATGATTTGTATTCATTGTATGAAAATCTCTATAATTCATTATTGGTGCTAAAGTTAATTTAGAATTATAATTACCATTTTTCACTTCATAAAGAATAGTTACTGTATTTTTTCCATATTCCATACAAATACTTTTCTTTATTTTAGTATCTCTTACTTTATAATTAAATATTGGAATAATATCTTTTTCAAAATTTTGTTCAAATTTATAACCATCTGAAATGTAATTTTCACATACATTTGTATATAGATTATAACTATCCCCTTCAATTTCTATTGATTCATCTACTTTGGATAGAATTAAAAATCTTCTTGCGGGAGGTGTTAAAGGCGCTATTAATAATCCATGGTATTTTCTTGTATTACTACCAATTATTGTGGAACTTGCATATCCTCCTATTCCATTTGTAATAATCCATTCTTTTTTTAATCCTTTTTCTAAATTCATGTATCTTTTTCCATATTTCATTTGTTATCTCCTCCATCTCCTCAACGTGTTGCCAAAAGGGACGGGGCATATTGACAATTTTTAATAAAATTATTTAACAACTCAAAGATAATATTAAAAATTGTCAATATGCCCCGTCCCTTTTGGCAACTTTTGGCATTTTTATCTTCTAAGTCTATTAATTGTATCTATAATTTTTTTTCTTTCGCTTTCATCTAATTGTTCTATTTTATTTGGTATTTGCATTTGTACTTCTTTTTGTTTTACATTTTTATTTGCACTTGTTCTTTTTGTATCTTTTTCCACTACGGGCTTTTTTCTTAACTTTTCTTGTATTTTATTTAATCTTTCTTTTTCTTTTAATTTTATATCACTTTCCTTAATAGATTCTATTCTATCTTGATATTTTGAAAAGAACTTACTTTTACCTTGTGGTTTCTTTTTAGCTTGTTTAATTTTATTTCTTTGAATCCTTTTATTATGTTTCTTACTAGATTTTAATCTATCATTTAATAACATATACTTTAAATCGTTTTGTTTATCTTTAAACTTCAAATCTTCACATACAAGTTCTATTATAGCTTGTGCAACTAGATTTGAATCATGTCTTATATATTCTCCTTGCATGCAAGAAACTTTTCTTTGCATTAATTTAATTCCTTGATTTTTTACTTTTTGAATATCTTGTTCTATTAATTCATAACCTTGCATATTATATTTTCTAATATATTCTGGGACAATTTCTCCTGTATCATAAATACAATAATCAATTATTTTTCCTCCTGCATGGTTATTTATAGCATTAATATGATCAGATAAGCTATAATTATATGTTTGACCAGGCTCTGTCATTAAATTACTTACATATATTTTAAAAGCTTTGCTTTCTCTAATTGCTTTTGTTACACCTTTTACTAATAAATTTGGAATTATATTGGTATATAAACTACCTGGTGCTATTACAATAGCATCCGCTTCCATTATAGCTTCTATTACTCCTGGTGCTGGCTTACAATTATATGGATTTATGAAAACTCTTGATATCTTGCTTGTTTTACTGTTTACAATATCTGGTATGTTGTTTTTATTTTCTATTACTGTTCCATCTTCTAATTCTGCACATATTTTTATTTCTTCTAATGTTACTGGTAAAACCTTTCCTGTCATATTTAATATATCTTTTGTCTTTTCTATTGATTTAGTAAAATCTTTTGAATATTCATTCATTGCAAGTAGAAAAATGTCTCCAAAAGATAAAGATTGTAATCTTCCACTTTCAAATTTCAATTCTATAAGTCCTCTCATTGCTTCTTCATCAGATGCAAGTGAAATTATACTTTCTTTTACATCCCCTAATGGTAATGTTGCTAAAATTCTTCTCGAATCACTTACAGCTTCACCATAATCTGAAACAGTAACAATTGCAGTAATATTATCTGTATAATATTTTAATCCTTTTAAGATACTATTTAATCCTGTTCCTCCTCCTAAAACAACTATTTTAGGACCTTGATTGTATACTTTTTTATTAAATATTAATGATTTTACATCTACTCTTTTTCTAACATCTGTATTTTCTATTAATAACTCTAATGTTCTTTTTTGAATATATATTATTCCTATTACTATAGATACAAATCCTATAATAAAACTAATAACAATTTTTCCTACTTTATTAAAGTCTAATTCCTTTATTACTAATAAATTGGAAATAGCAAACAATAGAAAGACCACTCCTACTAATATTAAAAATATCCATCTTTTCATTTTTGTGCTTGATTTAAACCATTTAAAAAAGCCATTCATTATATTCTCAAACCTTTCTTTTTTTATTGTTACTAATTAAATAGAACCTTATTTAACTATAACTATTAAAATAGAATATAGTATATTTAATTTTGTCCAACCTATCATCTCTCTAAAAGTTTTCTTAAATAAAAACATTTTAATTTATACAAATTATTTAATTTTGGCCATTATAACTTTTATTTAATCACCTATAACTTCTATTTCTAACTCGATATTTTTACTGGTTTTTTCATATACTATTTTCTTTACATATTCTACTAGTTTTAAAACATCTTCTGCTGTTGCTTTTCCTTTGTTTACTATAAATCCCGCATGTTTACTAGAAACTTCTGCATCTCCAATAGAAAATCCTTTCAAACCACAATCATCTATTAGTTTTGCAGTAATAAAATCATCTCCTCTTTTAAAAGTACTACCAGCACTTGGCATACTATACGGTTGTTTTTCTTTTCTATAGTTTAAATATTCTTGCATTTTTGCTTTTATAATCTGTTTATTTCCATATTTTAATTTTATTTTTGAAGATATTATTATATTTTTATCTTCAAAAAATCTACTGTGTCTATATGAAAACATATGCTCATTATTACTAATTGTATGTAAATTACCATCATAATCTATATATGTCGTTTCTACTACTATATCTTTAAATTCTTTACCATGAGCACCTGCATTCATTCTTATTGCTCCGCCAATAGTTCCAGGAATACCTGATGCAAATTCAAATCCTTCTATCTCTTCTTTTAAAAGAATGCCGAGCAAGCATTCCCAATTTAACCCCTGCACCAAGCTCTATTATTACATCTTGATTATATTTATATTCTTCGTCTTCTTCTGCAACTTTATCGTATTCCAACTGCATTTCTACATCTTGTTTATCTTTTTGTATATCTATTTTTTGCAAATCTATTTTTAAAACAATTCCTCTTATTCCATTATCTTTTACTAATAAATTTGTACCATTTCCTATTATAGTTAGTGGTATCTTATTTTTATTTACTACTTCTAAAACGTTTTTTATATCGTCTATACTTTTTGCAAATATTAATATATCTGCTATTCCTCCAATTTTAAATGACGTATATTTTTTCATTTCTTCTTCTACTTTTATATTAGATGGTGGTATTTTTTTTACTAACTCATTATATATTTCTTTTATGTTCAAAAAGATCACCCTCTCTTGTTTTCTTAACATTCTAAATTCTATCATCTTTTTGCTAATATTACAATAAAAAGTTCCATGTTACTATGAATTTTTTAATAATGCAATAACATATATTTAAATTAAGAAACAATATTTTCATTACAATATACTTGAAAAACATGTAGAATAATGTATAATATATTTATACTATTTAGAAAGGGGAGAAAATAATGTTCTGTAAAATGTGTGGTAAAGAAATACCAGATGGACAAGAATTATGTGATGAATGTGCTGCAAAATCTACAAATACAGTTAACTCAGAAACAACTTCTGAAGCTAATTCTGAAGCACAAAATGTAAATCAAAATACTACAAATACAAATGCACAAAATGCAACTGTTATTAATAATAATCAAACAAACACTAATCCACAAGCAAAATCTAAACTTGTTGCTGGTTTACTTGGTATATTCTTAGGTACTTTTGGTGTACATAACTTTTATTTAGGATTTACTACTAAAGCTGTTGTACAATTATTAGTTTCACTTGTAGGTGGAATAATTACTTGTGGTATAGCTACAGTAGCTGTTGAAATTTGGGGACTTGTTGAAGGTATTATGATTCTTTGTGGTAATATTCAAACAGACGCAAATGGTATTCCTTTAAAAGATTAATTAAAAAAAATATAGGCATTTTTATATTGCCTATATTTTTTATTTATTTTTCATAAGTATTTATTATTTAGATTTACTCTATTTTTATAATCCTGCTGCTTTACATGCATAATATTTTAAAATTTGTTGTGCATCACTTACTGTTATTTCTTCATCTTCATCTACATCAAAAACTTTATATAAGTCTTCTGAATTTTTTATGTTTACATTTTGTGTGATTTTTCCTTCTTGTACTAATCCCATATAAGTACTATAGGCATTATCCCCATCATTTGTTGTATAAGTTCCTGCTAAATAATTTGCTACTAGAGTTAGTACTATTATTGCATCCCTTATATCTATATTCCCGGAGTTTCCATTATCTCCTAATTCCATACTTCCATCCGCATCACCAACGAAATATTCCTTTCCATTTACTTGTACACCTATATTTTTTAAATAATTAGAATTTGCGTTGTCTTCCATATTGTTTTGATTACTTTTTTCTGTTGCTTCACTCTTTGAAAAAATAACATTATATAATAATATTGTTACAATAAATACTAATATTATTAAACTTACCTTTAGTATTATTCTTTTCATTTTTTACCTCCACTAAATTTTGCTTTTTCTATATTTTATTACTATAAAAACTGCAACTGCAATTATTACACTAATAATAACTACCAATATATAATTTTCACCTGTTTTTGGTAATACTTTATTTTTGTTGTATCTACTATTATCTTGAGCTTGTTGTGTTATTTGTTCCTCCTGATTTTCTTTAATTTTATTTTCTATTGAATCTTCATCTTTTATTATAGCTTCATCTTCTTTATTTGTTTGATTTGCGTCTTTTATTGCATCTTGTTCTGACTTATTTTGCTCATTTTCGTCTACAGGTACTCTTATAATTTCATTTACATCTGATCTTGGTATAGTTATACTAGCTATTTCATAAGAACCTTTTTTATTTATCTCTTTCCAACTTATAACTACATTTTTTTCCATTGAACCTGTTACTTTAAACTTTAATGTTAATATTTTATTAGTACCTGTTACTAAATTATCTTTACCATCTACCTTTGTTTTTCTTACTAATCCAAATCCTATCCTATTATTTTTACCCAATGCAATTTGTGATAAATCTTCTTCTTTTGCAAATTCCTCTTTCACATAAAAACTGTTTCCATCTAATTCAACATCATCACTAAATTCAATTCTACCTTGTATAGAACTTGTTGGTTCATTAAAATTCGTTATTAAAGTTACTGTAAATTCATCATTCAACTTTAAAGATTCTTTACTACAATCTATCCTATATTCATTTGTTGAATTTGTCTTTGCTAATGAATAGTATCCCATTAATGTCATACTAACAAAAAAAGTCATTAATAATATGTATATTATCTTTTGTTTTCTTTTCATTTTATCCCCTCCACTTTTATGATAACATTATTATATTTTTTGTCAATATCACTAGATATAAATTTATAGATTACTATTTTAACATTTTTAGTACTTTTTATTACAATATAGCAATTTTTTCATACTCTTATAATAATTTCCTTGTTTGAAAAAAAATATTATTAACATCCTATTTAAAATTTGATTTTCTCTAAATTTATTTCAAAAATAAACTCACATATCTTGTTACTCTATTTTTCATATCTTCTTAAATCTTAATTAAAACATATATAATCCATGAATTTTTTATTCTAAATTTCCCATACTATAATTTAGGTGATAAAATTGAAAAAAGAAAAACTTTTTGAATTATTAAATCAAATGACTATTGAAGAAAAATTAGGACAAATGATTCAAATAACAGCAGATCCTTTTAATTCTTCTAGCTCATCTGATACAGGTCCTACCAAAGATTTGAACTTGACTGATGAAATGATTTATAATGTTGGAAGTATATTAAACATTGCTGGTTCTACTACAATAAAGTCTATACAAGAACAATATCTAGAAAAAAATAGAAATCATATTCCGCTTCTTTTTATGGGTGATATTATAAACGGATATAAGACAATATTCCCTATTCCACTACTTCAAGGTTGCTCATGGGACTTAAATTTAATATCTAAAGCATCTTCAATTTCTGCTAAAGAGTGCGGATATGCAGGAATACATGTTAATTTTTATCCTATGGTAGATTTAGTTCGTGATGCTAGATGGGGACGTGTAATGGAATCAATTTCAGGAGAAGATCCTTTTCTTGGTAGCTTATATTCGAAGGCTATAGTCGATTCATATCATAAAAACAATATTGCCTGCTGTGCAAAGCACTTTATAGGATATGGTGCTGTAGAAGGTGGCAAAGAATATAATAAAGTAGATATAAATATCCATGACTTATATCAATATTATTTACCAGCATTTAAATCATGTATAGATTCTAGTATAGATATGATAATGCCTAGTTTTAATACATTAAATGGATTTCCTTGTACTGCAAATACTTGGTTATTACAAGATTTACTGCGAAAAGGATTAAATTTTAATGGAGTAATTATATCAGATTATTCTGCTATATATGAATTAATTGCTCATGGATATGCTACTGATGAAAGTGATGCAGCATTAAAAGCACTTGAAGCTACAGTAGATATAGAAATGATGTCTAGCACATATATTCATCATCTTTGTAATCTGATAAACTCCAATAAAAATTTAGAAGAAAAAATAAATACTGCTGTATTTAGAATATTAACTTTAAAAAATAATCTTGGACTATTTGAAAATCCATATGTCAATTTGAATTCTGAAAAAGAAAAAACTTATATACTTTGTAAAGAAAATAGAGAAATTGCTAGAAAAGTCGCTAGTAATACATTTGTTTTATTAGAAAATAAAAATAACATTTTACCTTTAAATAAAGAAACTAAAATTTGCTTAATTGGTCCTTATTCAAACAATATAGCACTTTCAGGTTCATGGTCTATTTATAGTAAAAATGAACTTAGTACAGTAACATTAAAAGATGGATTATATAATAAATTAAATAAAACATTTCCATTTGAAAAGGGATGTGATATTTTACCAAAAGAAGAATTTTATAATCTAGACCCTTCTATAAAAGAATTTTCGAATTCGAATAATAAAGATATTAATAACTACAATATAAATTCAGCTTTAGATATAGCAAAAAACTCTGATGTAATAATACTAGCTCTTGGCGAACATTATAAACAATCTGGTGAAGGAGCTTCACGTTCTAATATAAAATTACCAAATGTTCAAATTCAATTATTAAATTCACTATTACCATTAAATAAACCAATGATCTGTATTCTATTTAGTGGTAGACCTTTAGAGATATCATATCTAGCAGATAATGTAGATGCTTTATTATGGGTTCGGCTTTCCTGGAACAGAAGGTGGAAATGCAATATCAGATGTATTATATGGAGATGTAAATCCTTGCGGAAAGCTAAATATTAGTTTTCCACAAAATAGTCGGTCAATGTCCTATATACTATAATCATTATAATACTGGTAGACCTAATATTATAAACTCTAGATTTACATCTAGATATATAGATATCCCTAATAAGCCTTATTATCCTTTTGGTTATGGATTATCTTATTCTACATTTAAATATTCTAATCTAAAATTAAGCTCTACTATTATTTCAGATTCAAAGCCTATAGACGCAAGTATCATAATAAAAAATGAAAGTAATATTCCAGGATATGAAATTATTCAGGTTTATATCCAGGATTTAGTAGGTAGTATTGTACGTCCTGTAAAGGAATTAAAAAATTTTAAAAAAGTATATTTTGAAGCAAATGAAGAAAAAGAAATCACTTTTCAAATTACAACAGATATGTTAAAGTTTTGGAATAATAATTTAGAATTTATTTATGAATCTGGAGAATTTAAAATTTTTATTGGTCCAAATTCAGAATACGATTTATTATCTGCAAAATTTAGTATTAATTAATTTAATTTTAAATTTAAACCATTCAAATTCAAAACTCTAAAAAAATTATATCAGCAATAATAAATACATTTCACATATTATTTTTAATACCTTTACTCTTACTATTGATAACTTATTTAAAAGCTCTCAAGCTAGCATAGCTCAATAGTTATGTATTTATAAATTAAATCTAATCGCAGATGGTACACACTTAGCTAATTTCTCCTAAATGTTCTGCGTGGTATAAAACTTATTAATAGCAATTACTGACACGCTTCAAGATTAGATTTAATTTATAAATACATAACTATTGAGCTATGCGGTAACATTGTCACTCATTTTATCCAGTCCTATTTAATCCATAATCAATCTGTATCTCTCTCTAATTATTTTTATACACCAAATATTCATTAAATATTTATAATTTTAACCTTAAATAAAATTAAATTGATAAACACTCTTTTTTATCATTTATATGTAATAAATCTAAACCTCTTTTTACATATTTATTTTTCATAAAATATTGCCAAATAAGACCAGTCAAATAATTTTCAATCATTATCATTGATATTCCCTTATCAATTCCTATACATTCTACAGAATACCATTCTTTTTCTGCTTCTAAATTATATGCATCCTTAAAACCATATTTACACCATAATTTAGGAAAATTATTATAATAATACTCCATTGCTTTTATAGATTCTTCTGGTGTGAATACAATGGACCCAACAGCTCCACATGGTGTAACTGTTCCATCATTATTTTTATTTTCACAAGGCTCAGCTCCATATCTTCCAGAATAACCATTAGGTCCAACGCATGCTGTTAATCCCCACGAATTTTCTCCAAATGTTTTAAATTTATTTTTATTATCTATGCAAAACTCTCTATTTGCTTTAGTAGCTTTTATAGAATTTTCAAACCAATCTATACCATCTAAATCTTCTTTATTTCTAAAATCTATCCATCCATGTGAAAATTGATATGTAAATAAAGTTCCCCAATATGTATATATTATATTATTTATCTGTTTATAATCCTTTTTCTTTTTACTAAAGTTATTATACATATCTACATTAACAGAAAATGTTGGAGAAGCAACTCCTAAAACATATTGCATCAACTGTTCTGCATACATATCCCAAGCTCCCCAAAAGCCTTTTTCATTTGAATATCCCATATAAAATTGATTAGTTTCTGAATTTGTATACCATCTCCAATTTATTCTTTTATATAAAACCTCTGCTTTTTCTTTTATGATTCCACCAAAATATTCTCCTACTGTTATAGCTCCACAAATAAAAATAGCTGTATCTATAATAGAGATTTCACAGTTCCATACTCGCCTTCCTGTATTAATATCAATAAAATGATAAAAAAATCCATTTTTTCCTTCTACATTTTGAATAAACGTATCTAATGTTCTACTTGCTCTATCATATGCTTTTTTATAGCTAATCCAATTATGTTCTACTCCTATAATTAGTGCTGCAAGTCCATATCCCACAGAAGCAATGCTAGAGACATCATCTGCAAGTTTCGTTTTATCTTTTATCAAACCATATCCTTTACTATTTTTTTTTACATTAGCTTCTTTTATAAAAAAATTATAGCTGCCCTTTAACTCTTTTAAAAGTAGCTTTCTACCACAACATTTGAATATCTTCATAGATTTCACTCCTTTAATTAATTATACAAAATTAATTTAGGCTATTCAATGGAAATATTATGTAATCTTTAATAGCACAATTCCATGTTTTAAAGATAATTGTTACAATTCGCAAATCACTAAAAAATACACTAGCTTAATTAATTGTTAATATATTTATAAATTTTATTTAGATACAATTGAATTATTCTCTAATTTATGATATATAATTTTCAGTTACTTACATTTTTAATATAGTTGTGAAAGGATGAAAAAAATGAAAATAGAATTAATTGGTGGATATGAAAAAAATGAATTAGAAACACGTATACAAAAAGTTGCAACTGCAGGAAAGTTATCTAGATTTCCTGGTAATGTTTTTGAAGTTTTAGACAGTTGTAATAATTATGAAAAGAATCTGAATTTAATTAAACGAATTATTGGCATGGGACACAAATCAATTATTGAACACGATTATTTGGTGTTTGCAATTTGTGATGTTACTCCTATTATTGAACAAACAATTATCGGAAATAGACTAACCTCTTTCACAATAAAATCTAGAAGAGAAGTTGACTTTAGAACAGCTGGATTCTATGTTCCTGAATTTCGTAATAAAGATTTAAGTTTGCATCCAAAGAATGAAGAGTTAAAGGAAAAATATATTTCTCATATGAAGTATTTATTTAATACATATGGAGACTTAGTAGATAATGGAATAAACGTTGAAGACGCTCGTTTTATTTTGCCTTATTCATTCCATAGTAATATTATTATGGGCTTAAATGCTAGAGAACTTGAAAAAATGGTAGTTTCTTTCCTATATGGTCCTTTAAGTAAAATTTCTGAATTAAAAGAGTTTGGCAATCAATTACTTTCAATTATTAAGACTCATGTTCCATATTTAGAAAACAGTATTGAATCTCATAATATATCTTTAAATAATCCTTTTGAATATATGGAAAGTATTTCAAAAAGACCAGAAATAAAAATTGCTGATAAACCTACTTTAATTAGTCATACACAAAATCCTGATGATGTTATCTTAAAAAGTTCTATTATGTATCATTATCAATGTTCAGAAACTGAAGCAAACGAATTATTGCTAAATTCTGAGAAAAAAGACCCAAATTATAAAGCAAAATGCATGGATATTATTTTACACAAAGAAGAAAAACGTGAACTTGAACAAGTTAATTTTACATTTCAGATACCAATTTCACTATCAATACTTACTCATTTAACACGTCATAGAATGCATTCTCTTCTTATTCCAGAATTTTTACCTCTTTGGAATTTTGAAAATATTGTTGTACCAGCAACAATCCGAGCAAAAAATAATCTAGAAAAAGTTTTTCTTGACGCTCATAAAGAAAATATAAAGGTATTTGAAGAATTTAAAAATATGAATGTAGCAAATGAAGATTTAATTTATTTTTATTTAGGTTGTCAAATGTTAAATGTTGTTACTTCTATGAATGGTCGCACATTACAATGGATTTTACATTTACGTTGTTGTAATAAAGCTCAATGGCAAATAAGAGAAATTTGTAAAGAAATTGCTAAACAAGTCTCTATAGTTTCTCCACTTCTTGGAAAAGGTCTTGGTCCAACCTGCAAGACTGATTTAGTTTGTTATGAAGGAAGAGAATGTTGTGGATTAATAAATGTATTATTAGAAAAGAAAAATAAGGAAAAAAATTAATTTAATTTTTTAAAGAGCAGATATATTTTAATATCTGCTCTTATATATTATGTATCTATTATACCTTGTCGATGTGAACTCTTTAAGGGAAATACATTCATTATTTCCACAGTAACTTTTTCATGTATCATACTTATTTCATGCATTATACTTCTTTTTCTATTTTTTTAAATTCTTCAAGTAAATCTTCTGGTTCATTATAAAATATAACTCTTTTAGCTAAATTTTGCATTGTTAAAGATATATCACTTCCATTTTTTGCAATAACATATATTGGTTTTCCTATTGCATAGGCATATCCTGCTCCAATTCCTAGTCCAACTCCCTTTTCAGAAAACTCTACAACTAACATATCACACTCTTTCATTGCAGGAAACGCATAATCTAACATTAATTTTTTTCCTTCTGGTAATTCTGCTTTTCCATACTTTTCTACATCCCTTACCATTACCACATTTTCTATTCCAGCTTGATTCATTACTTTTGTTAAATCTTCCACTTGTTTTTTTGACTTTTCTCCATTATAAAATTTTAATGACATAAATGCTTTTTTCATATTTTTCCTCTCCATTCTAAACTTATTAATCTTTTTTAATATTTTTATAGTATAAAATTATTATATAAATTTCTCCAAATTTATTCTATTATTTTGAATTTCTTCTGCTGTCTCTATACTTGTAAAATAAAAACCTTCTTTTACTAAAAAGCTCAACATTTCACGCCTACAATTTCTTGTTTTTATTTTTAATTTTTTATATCCTTTATTAGTAGCCCATTTTATCTGATAATCCATTAATGCTTTTAATGCTCCCATTCTTCTATAATTATTATCAACTCCTGCCATCCAACAATAGAAACTTGCTCCATCTTCATATTTATCATACCCTATAATATATCCAATAGGTATATTATTATAATAAGCAACTATAATTAACTTATCTTTATTTTTATATCTGTTTTCAAAATATTCTACTTTTGGCTCAGTCTCATTAAATTCCATAACATTTTTGTGTACTTCTATTGCTTCATTGATTTCAACTTCTTTAATATTAATCATTGATTTCCTCCTATTATTACAAATTATTATAAAAAATCATTATATAAATATAATGATTTTCATAATACATTTTAATATCAAAATAAGTCTAGCAGAAATATCTTAAATATTCAAGTATAATTTGTTCACAAATCGAAATTTTATTTTTATTATACTAATAAATGTATCTTATTGGTACAATTGTATATTTCAAAGTATGCTATATATAAATTAAATTATATCATACTATTTGTTTTAAATTATCTTGTATGTACTTGATATCTTCTATAGATTTATCAATATTAAATCTTCCATTTCCTACTGGATAGTAAACAGAATAAAATTTATATTTTTTTGAATTTATTTCCTCTGTAAATAACTGTTTTCTACATTGTGAAACTGATATCTTTTTATTTAATACTATTGAACTAACCTGATTCCCAAATAAAACTATTACCTTTGGATTTACAATTTCTATTTCTTGTTTTAATAAATCTAAATATTCTTCATACACACTATTTGGAAGCTCTCTCGCATCTACTTGTGTGCATTTTCCTAAATTTGTAATAAAATATTTATGCTTTTTTACATCATTATATACTTCTTCAGCAAATTCTTCTGTCCATTCTGAACCTTTAATTTTCTTTATCTTTTCATAAATTTTCTCATCAACTAAATCTAATTTGTAAAATAAATCCCATATATTTTTAGTTCCAATCCAAGGAGACTTTATTCCTTTCCATTCTTTTGAAGATGCTATATTTCTTTTAGTTGGATTCATAAAAACAAAACATATATCTGGATTTTTAGTACATCCACCATTATAGATAGAGTCTAACTCTTTTGCTCCATATTTTTCTTGTAATTTATCATATTTTGATTTTAATTTCTCTAATTTCATTCTTTATTCTTCCTATCCTTTTTATATTATTTGTTACAAATTCTATTATATTATCTTTCTTATATATATCATTATTATTATTCACTTTTACCGCCGATTATTCTCTATTACTCTCTATTATTTTCTATTTATTATTACAATTGCCATTTATTTCTTTTAAATTTTATCACAAAGATTAACTTTTAGGAATACTCTTCCATAAAAAATAAAATTCACCTATGTTTTATTTTACAAATAATTCTATTTATATTGAATTTTTATTCTTAATTAAATTTATCTATATATTTCTTTAGTTTTTTATAAAGTAATTTATATTATTTTATTATTAGTTTCACATTTACAAATAATAATACTATTTTACAATCCTTAATTATACAAAACTCCTCATATGATTTAATATTATAGATTCAAATCATTGAATCACTCTGTTTTTATAAGCATAAAAAAAACAGTCTTTATAGACTGTTTTAATGGCTCCTTTGCGTAGGACGTATTCGAAAAATCTAACGCAAAAAAGTTGCTTATTTCCGTTTCAAATATAGTTATAGCAATACTTTGCAAGAAATGCACCAACAAATCGGTGTTTTTTTGCTATTAACTATGTTTTTAATTTAACATAAAATTTTAGGTTTGGCAATACTTTTTTATTAATTTATATCTTTCAAATATTCTAATGCATCTGCTACACTTTCAAAAATTCTACTAGCTGATTTTTTCACATCATCTTCTGCTGTTTCCATTGAATATCCATTATATTCCTTTATCATTCCAATATCATTTCTGCCATCTCCAATTGTAATCACTTGTTCCTTCTTCATATTTAATATATCTAATAATTTTTTTATTGCATTTTCTTTTCCTGCACTTTTTGAAACAATATCTACTATTACAAAATCATGATTATCGTAATACATACCTGGAAATGCTGAATGTGCTCTAACATCATCTTTAAACATTCTGTTTATTTCATCTTCAATAGTTTGAGCTAATTCATAATCTGATGTTCTTATTCGTAGTTTTAATAGTTCTTGATTATGATATTCTACCTTATCTTCATCGTCATAGAAAAATATTTCTATATTCTCTTTTGTTTTTAAATAATCTATTATTTTACTTGAAATATCTGTAGCAATTGCTTTTTCATATATTTTTACCATATCACTATTAAAAATTACTGCTCCATTATTCGAAATTATATAATCGTATGGAATATTATATTGTTTTATTACATTACTAACGCTTGTTTTGCTTCTTCCTGTAACGATTACAAATTTTCCACCTAAGTTTCTATATTCTTCAATAGACTTTATATTTTTTGACATATTTTCTTCTGTTATATATATTGTCCCATCATAATCACTAAATACTATTTGCTTTTTCATCATTTATTCCTCACTATAATTTTTATTCTTTCCATATACTTCTGATGCTAATGGATTCAAAAAATAAACTAATGTATTATCTGTTTTAAATTCTACAGCATCCCATTTTTCTCTTTTTATATATGTAAATCTTGTATCTTTTCCAACCTTTTCCATTAATATATTTCTATCTTTCACAACAAAATCAGTAGCTGCTTCCCAATTTAATCTTGTTTCATCAAAAATTCTTATTTTTATATATGTAAGTTTTCCATATCTCGTTTCTACTGGATTATTTAAAGCATATACATTTCCTCTTTCTGTTTTCTCTAATAACATAGCAATTTTACTAATTTCTTCATCTAATATTCTTCTATGTTCTTCACTTTTAGGGAATATATCTAAAAAATCAATAGTTTGTAAATCTTTAATTTCTAACAAGTCTTTTTCTATTCTGTTCAAATTTTTATTTATTATTTCTTCTAACATTTCTAATTCCTTTCAATTATAATATCTGCAATTGTTAAATTAGTCTCATTTGTAACATTATCTATGATTGTTTTTGCAACATCACTAGGTTTCATAAATGTAGATTGTTTTTCTTCTGATACATAGTCTCTGCTATTCTTATAAAACTCTGTATTTATTCCACCTGGATATACTCCTATTACTTTTACACTTGTACCTTTATATGCAACTTTCAAGCTTTCTGTATATCCTCTTTCTCCCCATTTAGTAGCACAATATACCGCTTCTTGTTTGTTTCCTCTTAATGCTGCAGATGACATTATATTTACTATTTTTAATTCTTTTTCTTCTTTTACTTTTAAAGTTTCTGTTGAAAATAAAATCATACCTTGCAAACCTTTAAAGCATTTATCTATATCTTCTTTTTCATATTTTGTAGGTAGCTTAAATGAAGGCTCTCCTGCATTATTAATTAGTATTTTTATATTTCCTAAATTTGATATTTCATCAATGACATTCTTAACAAATTCATTATCTGAAATATCTCCTGTAAATCCTTTATAATTATCTTTATATGTATTATCTAATATTTGCATTTTTTCAATATCTCTATCTATATTACATACAAAGTAATTCTTTTCTATAAATTGGTTTACAAGTTCTAGTCCAAGTCCGACTTGCTCCACCTGTAATTATAACTATTTTTTTCACTTTATTTCCTCCTCTTTAATACAGTATTCATGCAATTTTGAATACTTCTTTTTCACCATATCTGAAATTATAACACAACAATTTTTAAGTAACTCTTCATCAAACCATGGTTCACAGCTCAATTCTGGCTCATTATGACTATTATGATTAATAATATAATCTAATTTTAAATATTCATCATCTGATAATTCAAAAAATTCCTTAATTGTTTCATCATCTCCATTTTCCGAATATTCGGGATTCAATAAATATTTAAAATTTTCTAAAACTGTTCTTATACAATTATAAATCATTACTTTTTCTATTTCTAAATTATTGTTCTCATCTATTGCAATATTAATGATACTTTTTAAATAATTTATAAATATAGTATCCTTAGTATGTGTATTTTTTCTTATGCTTAGACTTCCATTATCCTTATATAGTTCAAAAATACCAGCATTTTTATTTTTTAAGAAATTTGATTGTACTAATATGTTATATAGCAAAACATTGTGTGTTAACATAAATAATTGTGGTTGATTATTTTGCTTAATCTTACTTTGAATATTTCTTATGGCTGTAGCAAAACTATATATTTTATTGTAGTCTACTGAATTAACAGGATCATCTATAATTATCACTAATTTCTCTTTTTCTTCATCTGTTAGTCCTGTTGTCAGTGTAGTTAGGAAATATGAAAATGTTATTATTGAAATTTCTCCTGTACTTAATATAAACATTTTATTATTAATTACATTATTAGCATAGTTTAAATTAAACTTATTATCAATTACATATTTATCTAATCCAAAAAACTTTAGCCAATCATTTATCTCTTTTATTACTATATCTGAATCTAAAAGTTTCTTTTTATATAATTTTTCAGCCTCTTTAAACTGTTTGTTTAAATTTATTTGATTATTTTTTAGATTTAATAGAACATTTATCTTTTCCAAATTGTTATTCATAAATTCCTTTATCTTTAAGTTTTTAATATCTTTTCTTAACTCTGTTAATTGTTTTTTTGCATTAGACATTTTTTTATTGATTTCAGTTGCTTGTTTATTAATCTTATTTAAATTCTCAAGTTCTATTTTTAAATCTTTAATATAGTTATTTAGTTTATCTAATCCTTCTTCATCAATTGCACTTTGCATATCGTTTAATTTTCTATCTATTATTGCTACAATATCATCTACTATAGTTTCCAATTTATTAGCATCCAAATTTATTTCTTTTTCTTTTAGCATACTAATATATGGATGTATTTTAATGTTTAATTCACTTATTAATTTTCTATTTTCTATAAACTGTTTAAAATAACTTTTGCATTTATTTAATGCTACTTCATTTTCTTTAATTTTGCTATCTTTATAAGTTTTGTATTTCTCAACAATAGTATTATTATCAAGAGTTTTTTTGCAAAATGGACATAAGTTATCTTGCTGTATATATGTTAATCCAGTGTCTATCCAAGTTCTTTTTTCTTCACTTTCTTTCAAAATTTCATCTATAAATGAAATTTTTGTAAAATCCTCAGTGTATTTTAATAATTCTATCATTCTATTCTTTACATTATCATCAATTTGGGAAATATTAACAACTGAAAACATTATAAAATTTTCAGCAGATTTGTATTTTTTAAATACTTCTAGTTTATTATTAATTTCATTCTGTAATTGTCCTTTTTCTATTTCTTCATTTTGTGCATTATTTAAGCTATCTAAATTAATATCCATTTTACAATATGCATCAAATTCATTAGCAATGTCACTATTAGTACTATTTTTTATTTTTTCCAGTTCTTCTTTTAAATTTTCTTGTTCTTTCTTATTTACATCTAAAGCTTTTTTACTACTTTCATATTTGTTTTTTTCTACAGATATTTTCACTTCTGGAGTTTCATACTTCCCATTAATCTTATTAGTTTTATTAAACTCATCAAAATTTATATTATCTTTTATATAATCTTCGTTAAATACTTGAATAATAATCTTATCTGCATTAATCCACTGTTTACTGCTATTATCATATTTAACTATTGTTCCATCTTCTAACTCTATCTCTACATCAATGTCTTCATTTTTATCAATTCTTTTCAGTTTATCTAAAATACTAATATCATTTTTTTCAATAGAATATAATAAATTAGCAAAGGTTGTCTTTCCTGTCCCATTATTTCCTTTAATCAAGCTCTTAGAATAACATTTATTTTGAGTATCACTTTTGTTATAGTACATAAACAAATCAGCATTAGTATATGCTACTTCATTTAATAATCCTATATTTTTCATTTTTTTAATACTTTTAATCTTCATATAAACACCTTTGCTTCTACATATTATTTTTCTACTTATCCTTATTATTTAATCTCTTCTCTAGTGTTTCTATACTTGGTAAATTATTTGCTAAATACTCTGGTATCTCTTGTAAATATTTATATTCTGCCACTCCTATTGGTTTATTTATATCTTTCAAGGCTAGTTCAGCAGTTAATTTGTGTTCATCTCTACATAGCAAAATTCCTATTGTTAGATTGTCATCTTCTTTCTTTAGTAGCATATCTACTGCATTTAAATAGAAATTTAACTTGCCTGCAAATTCTGGTATGAACTTAACAGTTTTTAATTCCACAACAACATAACACTTCAAGTTTAAATTATAGAATAGTAAATCTATATAATAATCTTCTCCTTCAATTTCTAAATGATATTGTCTTCCTACAAAAGCAAAACCATTTCCAAACTCTAAAAGTAAATTTGTAATATTAGAAACTAATGCATCTTCTACATCTTTTTCTAGTACATCTTTTCCATAACCTCCAATATCAAAAACGTATGGATCTTTTAGCATTTCTAATGCTCTTTTTCCTAACTCTTTAGGTAGTGTTTCTTTATAATTACTTATTTTGTTATCTAACAATGCTTGTCTATTATATAAATCTGTTCCAATTTGATGTTCTAATATCGTCCTTGACCATAGATTTTCTAAAGTTTTTTCTGCATACCATAGTCTTTCTTGCTCATCTTTTATTTTATCCATAATTGTTGTTATAGTAGTCCATGGTAATTTTGCAACATGATGTTGCAAAATTGAATCATATTCAAATTCTTTTGCAAATTTTTTCATATATCTTAAATTTCTCGCTGATAAACCTTGCATATCTGGAAATTCTAATTTTAAATCTTTTGCTAAAGTATCTATAAAACTATTTCCATACTTTGTATTTTTTATTAATCCTTTTCCAATTCTATGATACATTAGTACAACTTCGTTGTTAGCTTGTGTTAATACTTTTCTTCGTGTTGTAATTATATCATTTTTTATTTCATTCAAAAATTTAAAATACTCATCATCGTTGATAATATTTGTTAAATCTTCCACAATTTTCCTCCATTTTGAATTTTGCAACATCATGCTGCAAAATTCATATTTTACTTATTTATACCATAAAATTAATATAAATACAATTGTTTCCAAAATATTCATTTTTAAAAATTACAAAAAGGCTGTTACTTTTTATACATAACAATCTTTTATTATTTTATCTACCTACGTATCTATCTTTTTTCTTTATTTTTGCAATATCTTCTTGCTCTCTTTTCATTTGCTGTTCAATTTTTATAACTTCTTTAACCTTTGGTGTATCTTCTAAAATCCAATTTGCTATTTTTAGATTTTTTCTATATTTATTTAAAATAGTAGTGCATTCATCTCGCTTTGCTTTATATTCCTCTATTAAATTATTGTCTTTGCAATTTCTTAACTTATTTCTATATTTTTGTCTTATATCAGTAACATCTTCAATATCTTTTTCAATTTGTGAAATATAGTTTTTTATATCATCTATTGTCTTTATTTTTTCTGTTACTATAAGTCTAATTTCATTAGAATATCGCTCCATTTTTCTAACTTCTCGTCTCATTTCTGGAGATAATGGCTTATAATTTTCTCTTTTAGGAATTAAACCTAATAAATGAAATAATATTAGAAAAAGTGCATCAATTCCACTTACTTTGCTGATGTCTTTAAATTTGCCTTTAAATCTATAAATAGTATACTGCTTATATTTCTTTTTAGGTTTTACTAATTTATAATATTCATCTTGCACATAACATGGATTTTGGAATAGCCTTGCAACAATATTTTGTGGTAAATACTTTTCTCCTAATTGATACATTCTTACTGCTTTCTTATCATTTATTGAGCGCATTGTAGGATACTTTCTGTTGCTATCATCATTTATAATATAGCCTTTTTTATACATTGCCTTTTTAAATTGTGCATAACTCACACATATTCTCATTGTTTCATCCATAGCTTGTCTCATTAGATTATGCTTTGTTTGTTCTCCTCTTTTTTCTGCAAAATATATACTTCTTGGTGTTTTTCCTTTTGGATTTTCTATAACTATTAGATTATTTTCTCTACATAATCTATCTGAAATTTCTCTAAATTTATAATATGCACCTTTATTGCAATTAAATTTCTTTCCTGTAAACATATTAACTGAATTTACTAAAAAATGATTATGATATGTGCCAGTATTAAAGTGTGTTGCAACTACAACTTGATACTCACTCCATATTTCTTTTGCTAGTTCTACTCCAATTTTGTGTACAAGTTCTGGTGATACTTCTCCTGTTTTAAAACTTTGGTATGCATGATATGCTATATTTCCTGTACATTTATCAAACTTTTTCTGTACAAAACTCATTTCTTCATAAGCTGTGTTACTATTACAATTTACTCCTGTTACATACATAGTTTTTTCATTTTCGTCAATAGTCTTTTCACTATTTTCTGCATACATTAATACTTACTTCAAATCAGAAAAGAGTGTCTTTTCTGGATTTTTCGCATAATTTACTACTCGTGATAAGCTATCTTTAATTGCCCATATTTTCGTTGTTGCCATCTTTATCACCAGCTTCTTTATTGTTATATACATCTAGAAAATCACTTTGCATCTTTTCGATTTTTTCTCTTACTTCTTCATTATTTAGATAAGGAAATTGATATTTTAAATCAGTTATTCCTGTATATATTTTGTAAATTTTTTCATCTGGTACTTCATAAATCTTTTGTTGCAATCCTGATTTTCTTAAATAACCTGATAAAGATAATTTACTCTTTTTAGCATTTCTTTGTAACTTTTTCTTCTCATTTTCACTCACCCTAACATTAATTCCTATTGTTCTATTTCTCATATTTTCTCACATCCTTTTTCATAAATTCTAATTTTCTTTTTTGTAAAATCTTTCTTAAAAATTTTCAATTTTTCGTTTATTTTTAATTTCATTTTACTAATTTTATAGTAGGGGTTATAGGGGATAAAATCCCCTTATCAAGCGTAAGCTGTCGGTTTTGTGGCAATACAAAACCTATGCTCGTTACACTTATAGATATAAAATTTGGCTATACATTTGATTGTTTTCTCCTACCAGTAATTTATCATACAAATATTAGTTCATTTAGTACAATTTCTTCTGCTGTACTTTTAAAATTATTCATCATTCCAACCCAATAAAGTTGGTCTATATTTTTCATTTCTTCTGTTAGATTATTTTGTTTTTTTAATTGCTCAATTATAATATCAATTCTTTACTCGGCTATTTCTTGAATCTCTTTTAAATGTTTATTCAAAGTTCCTTTTGTAAACATTATCATATATTCTGCTTTCTTATTTTCTTTTAAAAATTTTAGTCTCATTCTTCCATATTTATTTAATATAATTTTTTCTTTTTCTAATACCAAGTTAGGCATATAATAATCTCCAACTTTTGTATATTCAATTCCATATTTATTATCAATATTGTTTTCTTTTAATTCTTTATTTTTCATTTTCAATTCCTCCATTTATCAATTTTTTAACTAACTTTTTCTCTTTCTTTTACTCTAATTGCTCCTACAATTCTATTTGCTTTTTTCTGTGGATACTTTTTATCATCCGCTATTAATTCAACTAATTTAAAAAGTTTTTCTCCATTATCATTTGTTTCATCTATTGTTAGATATTTTTTCTGGTAGCCTTTCTTTTGCTCATCTAGTCTTGCTACTTCATAATAAGATACTTCATAGTAATCGTTTAGTCTTTCTATATATTCTTTTAAGTCTTTTTTATCCATTAAGATTGTAGATGGAACTGTTACTTCTTCTTTTCCTTTAGTACAAGGTATCGCAACATCAAACATTCCACAATTCATAAGTTTAGAAATTTGTTCTATATAACTACTTCTAAACTTTATATTTATTAAGTTATAATAGCCTTTCTTATCTTTTTCAATTACAACATTCTCTATAAATTTTGAAATAAATTCTTGCTTTTCTTCTTTTGTTTTACTTTTCCATTCTGCCATAAGCATGTCTTGAAATTTATTGGAACGAATTAATTTTTCTTTTTCTACATCTCTATCTGCCATTATTGCTTGTGGACTAAATGATTGTTTATTTATATCAATTGCTTGTATTCTTTTTTCTTCTAGCATATTTAATTTTTCTTCAATAACTTTATAATCTTCTGAAAAATCTTCTACTTCCACAATTCCTTTTAAATATGCTTCTTTAATTCTGTTCTTTTGATTCTGCAAACTAGATATCTCTTTATCTAATTTATCAGTATTTCGTTCTTTTTTATCTGCTAAAACAGGAAAGAAATATTTTTTTACTGTCATATCATATTCAATTAAATTCATTATTAAAAACATAACTGAATCTTCCACTAAATCCTCTCTTAAATAAGTTTTACAGTCTGAGCAATGATAATACATATACTTTTTCTTTTGACCACCAGAGCCTTTACATTGCATTATTTTTCCACATTTAGGACATAATAGCTTTTGCATAAATATATAAACTCTATCTCTACAAAATGCTCTTTGATTTTTCTCTTTTTGATTTTGTACATCTTCATACATTGCCCTTGATATAATAGGTTCTACAACATTCATATAAACAACTTTCTCTTTTTCTTGCTTATTTTTATATTGTTCAAAATCTCCTACATAAATTTTATTATTGATTATCTTGGATACTGTTGCATCTTTCCATTGCTTATTTGTTAGTGTGAGTATTTTCTCTGCATTTAAAATATTTGCTATTGTTTGATAACTTTTGCCTTGTAAATACATATTAAATATCCTTATAACCAAATCTTTTGTAGTTTCGTCTATTACCATCTTTTTATTTTCTCTTTTGTAACCTAATGGGCAAGTTCCGAGGTACATGTCCAGATTTTATTGCTCCCGTCATTCCAAATTTTGTTCTTTCTGATACTATCTCAATTTCTAGTTGTGAAAGAACTGTTAACATTCTTACAAAGAATCTTCCGATTAGCACTGCTCGTATTTACATCGTCTCTATCGCAAATGAGATAGCAATTATGCTTTTCTAACTCTGATATTAGAACCTCTAAATCTCTTACAGACCTTGTAACTCTATCTAGCTTATAGGCTACAATATAATTGATTTTACCTGCTTTCATATCTTCTAACATTTGCTGAAATGCTGGTCTATTTGTCATATCTTTTGCAGATATTCCTGCATCTTTGTAAACTTTATATATTTTATAATCTTTGTATTTACAAAGTGCCTTTAATTTCTCCTCCTGTTCTCCTAAACTAAATCCGTTCCCTTGCTTGATCTTCTGTACTTACACGAATATAAATTCCTGCTACTTTCCTTTCTTCATTCATTTTTACATATCCTCCTTCCAAATTTTATGAATAGAAAGGCAACAATCAATGATTGTCTTATGGCTTTAGCTATTAGAAATCATTATATGCATAACGCAAAAAGTGCCACATAGCATAGTTTTAGCTATTAGCACTTTTCAAGTTTTTATATATTATTACTATCTCTTTATATTTTCTTTTTTATAACACAAATAAACCAATATAGTATAATTTTTTAATAACTCTAAAATGCTTTGCCGTTCTATGTTATGTATTTCCGCTGATGTGTTCTTGTAATTTGGATAACGGATATTTTGTACTTAAATCATTTACATAGAAATAATCGTGTTCATTAAAGAATAGGTACAAGCTATCTTTAATAATTACTCTATGGGGCTCTACATACGCTAAATTGGTATGCTCAATTATTCTTAGACAACCATTTATTATTTGTGGCTGTTCCTTTCCTTTAAATTTTAAACGGCACGCCCATTCGATTTTAGAGAGTAATTCTTTACTCATATTGATTTCTTTTTTTGTTATTTGTAACATAATACCACAAAAACCTCCTTTTTTCAATATTTTTGGTCAAAAAAAGACCGTTTCAAAAGAAACGGTTTAAGTTTTTGTGTTCATCAAACTTTTTGTAATCTTGAAATTAAGTTATGTCAAGGCTTCCAAAAAGTTCGACGAAACTTCTTTATGGCTCCTCTTGTTGGACTCGAACCAACGACCTATCGGTTAACAGCCGAGCGCTCTACCAACTGAGCTAAAGAGGAATATAACCTGGCGACAACCTATTTTCTCAGCAGGGTAACCCACAAATATCTTCGGCACA
>OJMO01000217.1_pt1 | contig 44635 bp, 32 predicted proteins | sample 1597241 | NCBI WGS metagenome assembly OJMO01 (sample SAMEA2452129, study PRJEB22498) | human gut metagenome | biome: human feces; feature: human gut; material: feces | place: Australia | collected 2012 | reverse complement strand
ACCAGGAGAAGATGATATAGATGATGCACCAGTAATGTTAACAGTAACAACAGGAGAAACAGTGATATATATAGGATTAGGAATATCTATTCTTGCAATATTGGCTGGAGGAGTAATTTGCATAAAGAAATATGTAATAAAATAGAATAATTACTTAAAGCTTTAAAGAAGAACCTAAGTTTTTGGTTCTTCTTTTTTTGAACACTGGGTGAACAAAGGAACGGTTTTCTTGTCCATTTTTTATTATAGGACAGTTGTCCTGAATGAGTTTTATAAATAGATACAAAGAGCATAGTAAAGTCAATTTCCTTATTAGTTAAAATTAAGCATATTTTAGAATAATTGGACAAGAGAACTGTCCCTTTGTCCAGTCCTTTTGTCCATAACTTCGTTCTTAGTGTTTGCGTGAAATGCTTTAATCCGTAGGTGTTTATAAAAAGTTTGATTGAATATTAGAAGACTCACAAAATATTATAAATATATTAAAAAAATGTAAACTAAATGTAACAAAACACTAAAAACCTATTTCCGTACATAGATATAGGAGTTGCCAATATTTGAGGGATTTACAATATAAATTATAAGTATTTATAATTATTATAGGATAAAAGACATAAAAAGAAAGGATATACTAATATGAAAGGTAGAGTTAAGAAATTAAATAAAAATGTGATTTCTATTATTGCAGCAGTTTGCATAATTGTTATGAGTGCAATAATTGCTGTAGTTGGTTATAATAGCATAAGCGAAGTGTATGGTAATAATAGTATTATCTCAGGAGATTTATATTTCATGAGCAAAAACCAAAAAGTTACATCTGTACCAATAGATGAGCCCGTATCATTACATGTATTTATTGGCTTAAGTGCTAATGCTACTAATGATCAATATTATGTAATAAATTTAGATAGTTTGGATTTTGATATTTATAATCTAAATAGTGAAAATAAAATAACTATCCAGGCATCAGAAGGAAATATAATTGAATGTCAAGTTAGAGATAAGGGAGATGGAACTGGAGAAATTATAGTTTCTGGTTGGAATTCTGGAACAACATTATCTTTTAACTTAACAGGAGAGTTCCATGAAAAAGGAAAGACTACAGCTACAATGGTAACAAATGATACATTTAGTAATGGTTTATTAACAGCAGAGATTGAAAGTTATGGTGAGAATTTAATTGAATATAGCAATACTAAAAATGTTAATTATGATTCTTTAGTTGTAAGTAAAGATGGGACAGATATTAAAGATTCTAGTGGAAATAGTTTAGTTTCAAATAATTCATTATTAGAATATACATTAAAGGGAAATTTAACTAATAATCCAGATAATGAAAAAATAACAAAAATAACTGTAAATGATACAATAACAATTCCATCAGGAATTAATATTGAAGATTTAGAGACATTAAAAAGTTATTTGAGTTTTTCCGGAATTGATGAGAATGATATAAAAATTTCTGTAGGAACAACAGATGGAACTTACATAAGAAAAGTAAACATCAATTATACATTAGATACATCAAATGAAATAAATAACTATTTATATTCAGATTCAAATAAAGTGTATTTTGATATTGTAAGTGCAATTAAAAATAATGGAACAGAGATAAATAAAGGTGCAACCTTAAATTTACAAAATGAATTAGAATCATCATATGTATCAAGTTTTCATGAAGGAACAGCAGAAAAAGATATTGTAGATACAATAATAACAAAAGAAGAAGGAGTTAAATTTGAATATGATAAAGAAGTTAACTCTGTAACAGATAATTATGGAACTTGGGATAATGGTCAAGGATATGTAGTACAAGGAGACCAAATTAAGTATTATATTACAATAGAAAATTCTGGTTCAGAAGGTGGAAATGTTAATTTTTCAGACTGGATACCTTATGGTACAGAATTTGTAAGTGCAAATATTGTTGAGACTAATGGTGCAAATAATGTAATTTGGACAAAAAATGAATTTGAAAATAGAAAAATAGAAGGATCAGCATATATTAACAAAGGTGGCAAAATTGTACTTGAAGTAACTGTAAATGTAATAGGAGATAATAATACTATATTAAAAAATGAATTATGGTCTAATAATACTATGGTTGATTTTGCGGAGGTTACACAAAAGAAGAAAGTTGATTTTTCAATTTCTAAAGTTAATGATAAAACTAATGTAAATGTTGGAGACACGGTTACTTATACAATACAAGTTACAAATAATGGTGTAATTGATACAACTACAGATATAGTAGATTATATACCAGAGGGATTTGAAGTTACTGATAGTAATGGAGGAACAATTGAAAATACTGTTGATGAAGTTGGTAAAGATATAACAAAAGTAACATGGAATAATGTTTCAATAAAAGCAGGAGAAACTATTACATATACATTAGTTGGTAAAATTAAAGAAGGTGCTCCATCAACAATTATTAATAAAGTAGTGGTAGATGAAAATGGAGATAATGAAAAATGGGATGATGATTATGTATATATAATAGATCCAGAACAACAAACTACATTAACAAAATTAGTAAATGGAAGTTCTAGTATTACAGCAAATTATGGAGATGAAATTATATATACAATTACATTAAGGAATACAGGAGGAGATTATAATTTAAATGATATAGGTGGAAAGATTGTTGTTAAAGATACTATACCACAAGAAATATCTTGGAATTCAAGTGATGTATATTATATGGTAAATGGTACTAAGTATACAGACGGAATTGAAATAAATGGAAACGAAATTACTTGGAATTATACAGGAACAGGACTTCAAGATAATATATTTTATCAATGGCAAGAAATTAAATTATATATTCCTGGAATAGTGAATGTTAAACCAGAAGGTGAAACATTAGAAATAAGAAATACAGCTAGAAGTGAAACATTAAACCGCGACTCTACAGCAATTATATATGTAAAACCTGCTGAAAAAATAGAATGCGAGAAATATGTATATAGAATTTATGATGATAAAAATACATTAATATATCAAAATACTACAGGTGGAAAAGTAGATAATATTGATACTTTAGTTAGAGAGAATTATACAGTAGTTTATAGAGTTAAAATAAAGAACATTGGTGAAAATGAAGTAAATACACTAACTTTAAATGAATATGCAAGTGATGCATCACAATTATTAATAAATAATTCATATTATACTGAAATCGATACTAGTGATTCTACAATTACAACAGATAATTCAAGTATTGTTGTTAAACAATATGATTCAAATGGAAATTATCAAGGTTGGTTCACTTCACAAATTATATTCTGGTGGGGAAATACTGATTTGACAACAGAAGACTATAGAGATACAAATGATTTTACGAAATATTATTCTACAGGAATTGGAGAATTTTCATTAAATCCAAATCAAGAGATAACTTGGGAGTACTCAATGAAAACATCTAATACAGAATTCTATAGAGTAACTAACTTTGTAAAAAATAAAGAAGATAACGTAATATATCCATCTGAAACACTATATGCACCAAAAGGAATAAAATCTATAGAAAAAACTGTATCTACAACAGATATAAATGATATTTCAGTAGATAAAGAATATAAAGATAGATTATCATATCTTTACAGAGATATGGAAAATAAATATTTCATATATAAATTATATGTTGTAACTGAGGGTTATTTAGATGAAGAATTTACAATAAATGATGTTTTAGGTAATAGTAATTTAAAATATGTAACAGATGAAAGTAATAGTAATTTACCTATTGTAAATATAACAAAATCTATAGGTTGGGGAGATGAAGAATTTACTTCATATAAAACTAATGTTAATGGAAATAATATGCAAATTACAATTACTCCTAGTGCAGATAGTAGTGAAAATAAGAATACATATTATACAATTTATTATTTAGTAAAATTAGATGAAAATGCTTCAGGAAATATAACATCAATAAATACTGCATCAATAACTATAGGAGATAAAACTATATCTGATACAGCAGAAGTAGTTGTACTTGAAGAACAAATTTACCCAGGAATTCAAAAGGATTTTCAAGGTGTATATTTTGATAATACTTCACAAAAGGATGAAACAGGATATAATCCAAGATTAACTTTAAGTGCAACAGAAGGTTCTCATATGGTTTGGAAGGTTTCTTTAACAAATGCAAAAGCTACAAATGCAAAAGCTATGGCAGATTATACTTTACAAGATGTATTACCTACTTTATATAATTATGATGACACATATAAAAATACACAAGATGATAAAGCTAAATATTATCCAAGTATAGTTATATATGATGATATGGGAACAGTTGTAAAAAATATAAATGCATATGATGAAAATACAAGTGGATATAATACAAATTTTATAGAACCAGAAATATCAAGTATAACAGAAGATAATAAACAAAAGAGCCTAATTAAATGGGTATTTAATGGAGAAGAATATAAGTTAGAACCAGGATATAAAATGGAAATAACTTTTTCAACTAAAATAGATACTGCAACAGCTGGAAAATTTATAAATAATGCTTATTTAACTATTGACGAAGGATTTGAAGATTCTAATGTATGTAATGGAACTGTTAAATATTTTAATGGTGAAAAAGCAATACATGCACAAGATTCTGTTACAACATATTCAGCAATTATTACAACATCATATAAAGAAGCAGAAACATTATATGATAAAACAAATCCATTATATGACTATGCTATTAGTAACAATCAGCAAGATCGTGTAATGAAAGGTCAAGCTGGAGAGCAAATTAGATATACTTTAAATATAGAAAATAATTCAGAAGATACAATGAAAGATCTTGTTATAATAGATAGACTTCCATATGTAGAAGACAAGTATACATTAACAGCTGATAATAGAAATTCTAAATTTTCTATAAAATATAATAATATAGAAAGTATTAAATTTTATAGAGTAGATGCTGAAACAAAAGAAGAAACAGAAATAAATTTAACAAAAGGAGTAGACTATACAGTTCAGTACTCAAATGAAAAGGTAAAAGGATTCAATTCAGAAGGTGCTGATTGGACAGGAGGAAATGAAGTAGCAACTTGGCATGAAAACTATGTACAAGATGATGTTAATATAAGAATAATATTCTCCGATAGTTTATATATAAATCCAAGTGAAAGAATAGTAGCAAAATTATTAGTAACTATTCCAGATGGAGATAAAATAGAAAATTCTGGAGAAGATAATATTGCTTGGAATAACTTTGGATATTGTTATACTGCAGTAAAATATGAAGATAATAGTGATATAATTTCTGAAAATATAGTAGCTGAATCTTCTCAAGTTGGTGTTTGGGTTGAAGAACAATTAACTAAACTTAAATTTACTAAAGTATGGAATGATAATAATAATTTCCATAATGTAAGACCAACGTCAATACAAATCCAGTTACAAAAGAGATTAGAAGGAGAAACAAATTATACAAATGTTGGAAATCCAGTTACAATAGATGCGTCAATATATCAATCTGCAAATAATTCAAATGAATGGATTTATACATTTGAAGATTTACCAAAATATGAAAATGGTAAAAAAATTGAATATAATGTTATAGAAGTTTCAAACAATACAAATTATGAAAAAACAGAGCCTGAAAATAATCAAACAGATGATGGATTTACAGTTAAAATACAAAATACAGAAGTAACAGGAAGTATCAAAGTAAATAAAAATGTAAAATACAATAATGAAGATATATCAAGTAATATAGATAGAACATTTTACTTTGTAGTTAAAATGTCTGATAATAGATATGTTTTACATGATGAAAATGGAAATACATATATAGAAACAATTACTTCAATTGTAGGTTCAAATAAACTTAGCAATGTTTTATGGAAGATTAATCCAAAAAATAATGCTGTAGTAGAATTAAATAATTTAATAATTAATGAAAGTTATCAGATAATAGAAGTTACAGAAAATGGAGAAATTATTAATGCAAACAATTCAAACTATAATGTTTCATACAGTAGTAATTCTGTAACTATTGAAAATTCAAAAGTAGTACCAGAAGTAACAATTACAAATAGTGTAAAAACTAAGAGTATAGAAGTTACAAAAGTATGGAATGATAGTGTAAATAATAGCCATAGACCAGAAAGCATAGAAATTATATTATATGCAGGTTCTAATATTGCAAAAGATATATATGGAAATGAAATGAAAGTAACATTAACTAATGAAAATGCTACAGACAATTATACATGGAAATATATGTTTAATAATTTACCAATATTAGATAAAAGTGGTAATGAAATAACTTATACTATTGTAGAAAACTTTAACTCTGAATTTTACTCACAAATTACAAGTGGAATGACAATAACAAATGATTTTGTAGTTCCAGGTGATAAAATAAAGATTACAGTTAATAAAAAATGGGAATCAGAAGAAAGCTATATACCAGATTTTATTACAGTAGTATTAAATGAATATATAGATAATAATCTTACAAATACAAGAGAAGTTACAATATCTAAGAATAACTGTGATATTAGTAATGATGGAACATGGAAATATGTAATAGAAAATTTACCAAAATATGATGGTACTACAGGAAAAGAAATTAGATATGAAATTGTAGAACAAAAGATTAATAATTTTGAAGTACAAGTAGAAAATGAAAACTATGAAGGTGATGATAAATCTATTACAATAAAGAATGTGTTAAAGAAAGGAAACTTAACAGTTACAAAACGTGTTAAGGATGCTCATGATGAAGATATAACTGGTGAAATGACAGCAAGCTATTACTTTATTGTAAAATCTGGAAGTAAATATTTAAATACAAATGGAGAATTACAAAATAATCCAGTAATATTTACAATTACAACAGGTGGTAATGCAGAACATAAAGTAACAATACAAAATGTATTGTTAGATAAAGAATATACTGTTATTGAAACAGATATAAATGGTACACCTCTAGGAAATAGCACAGAAGATTATAATATTTCATATAGTGAATCTGATACTGTCACTATTTCTGAAACAAATCCAAATGGAAATGTTGAAATTATAAATAAGTTAATAAATAAAAGACTTATTGTAACTAAAAAATGGAATGATAATAATAATTTCCATAATATAAGACCAAGTTCAATACAAATTCAGCTACAAAAGAGACTACAAGGAGAGACAAGCTATGTTAATGTAGGTGATCCAGTAACAATAGAAGCCTCAAAACATCAATCTGAAGGCAATTCAAATGAATGGATTTATACATTTGAAGATTTACCAAAATATGAAAATGGTAAAAAAATTGAATATAATGTTATAGAAATTGCTAAGAACCAAAATTATGCACAGTCTATTGGACAAATTGTGGAAACAGAAGATGGATATAAAGTAACTATTGAAAATACTGAGCAAGTTGGAACTATTAGAGTAAATAAAAAAGTAAAATATAATGAAGAAGATATATCAAATAATATAGATAAAACATTTTACTTTGTAGTTAAAATGTCAGATAATAGGTATATTTTACATGATGCACAAGGAAATACTTATATAGAAACAATTACAGAACTTGTAGAATCTGATAAATTAGATAGTGCTTTATGGGAAATTAACTCTAAAAATACTAATGGTATAAGAATAACAAACTTAATACTAAATGAACAATATGAAATTATAGAGGTAAATAGTAAAGGTGAAGTTATAGATGAGAATAATTCTAATTATAATGTTTCATATAGTAGTTCAAATGTAACAATTACGAATACTATAGAGGTTCCAGAAATAATAATAACTAATACTATAAAAACTAAGAGTTTAGATATTATAAAAAAATGGAATGATAGTCAAAATACAAATCACAGACCAGATAGCATAGTAGTTACATTATATGCAAATTCTAGTATTGCAACAGATATAAATGGAAATATATTAGAAAATATTGAGATTAAAAACACAAATTCTATAGATAATTATACATGGAAGTATACATTTAATGATTTACCAGTACTAGATAAAAACGGTAATGAAATAACTTATACAATATCTGAAAATTCTAGCTATGATTTCTATTCTCAAAGAATAGATGGACTTACAATAATAAATGATTTTACAACAAAAGTAGAATATAGAGGATTAAATATAACTAAAATTTGGGATAACAATGGTAATGAAAATGAAGAAAATTTAAGACCAGAGTCTATTATGTTTATAATATTAAGAACAGATACAAATGAAGAAGTAAGAAGAGTTACAGTAAATAAAGATACAGATTGGAAGTATTCTTGTGATGACCTATTAAAATATAATGAAAGTGGTTATGAAATTGAATATAAAGTATATGAAGTAGTATTAGATAGTATTTATTATACTAATAAAAATGTAATAACATTAAATAATGAAAAAGTAATTGAAGCTGTAACACAAAACAAAGTAGATTTTGAAATAACAAATACTTTTGAAATACCTAATGATAAAATTAAGATAACAGTTAATAAAATGTGGCAAGCACAAGAAAGCTATATACCAAGTTCTATTACAGTTACACTAAAAGGATATATAGATAATCAAGCTATAAACACACAAGATATTATTATAAATAAAAATAATTGTACAATTGATAATGATGGAACCTGGATATATGTAATAAACAATTTACCAAAATACGATTCTATTACAGGTAAAGAAATTACATATGAAATAATAGAAAAGGAAATTAATAATTTTGAAACATATATAATAAATAAAAATTTTGCAGGAGAAAACAAATATATTACATTAAAGAATGTATTGAAAACAGGAAGCTTAACTATTACAAAAACTGTTAAGAATGCAAATAGTGAAAACATAAGTAATACTATAAACTCTAAATATTACTTTATAGTAAAATCAGAAGACAAATATTTAAATACAGATGGAAAATTACAAGATTCAAAAGTTGTATTTACTATAAGAACAGGTAATAATTCTGTATCTGCAGTTACAATAGAAAATGTATATTTGGATAAAAAATATACTGTTATAGAAACAGATTCAGAAGGAAATGAATTTGAGGCTATTACTAAAGATTATGATGTTTCATATAGCCCTGAGGATGGTAATATAACTATTACTGGGGAGAATCCAGATGGAAATGTAGAAATAATAAATAAATTAAAAACTACTCAAATTACAATTAATAAGGTTTGGAATGATGGAAATGATGAATATCAAATGAGACCAAATTCTATTAAAGTAAAATTACATACAATTAAACAAAATGAAGATAAAACAGAAGAAATAACAATTATTGAAGCTAATTGTGAAGTTGTAGATAATAAGTGGATATATGTAATAAAAGATTTACCAATATATGATGATTACGGAAATAGAATTACATATAGAGTAGAAGAAGTTGGTATATTAGATTGGTATTATCAATCTAAAGAAATAACAGAAAAACAAGAAGGCATTAATTATGAGTTTACAATTACAAACTCTGAAATATTAGGAGAATACAGTTTAACTTTAAGAAAAGTAGACGAGAATAATAATCCTATTCTTGGTGTAAATTTTGATATAAATGGTAAGACATATACTACAGATGAAAATGGTGAAGCTGAAGTAATTGATAGTGAAGAGATATTTGATGATAGCATAGAAGAATTAACAATAAATGAAATATCATATACTGGAGATTATGGACAAAAGAAATATATTAAGATTTCAGAACCAGTGAACTTATATATAGCAAAAGATAAAGTGGATAATGCCTTAGAAGTAACAGGTATATCATTTGACAAAGATTCAAATTATGAACAAACTATTAGTAAATATGTACAATTAGAAAATGGTCAAAAAGTATTAATTTCAGCAGAAATTAAAGATGATCAAATATCTATTGTAATACCAAATATAGAGCAAAAATTTGATATGAGTTTAAAGAAATTTATTACAAAAGTTGATGATAATAATTTAGAGTCAAGAGAACCAGAATTTATTAAAGATTCAAATGGAGAATACACATACAAAGGAAATGATGAAGTAGTAAGTGTAGAAAATAATAATTTAGTAACATATACAATAAGAGTATATAATGAAGGAAATAGTCATGGATATGCGACTGTTATAGAAGATGATATTCCAGATGGATTAGAATTCGTGGAAGACAATGAAATAAATAAACAATATAAATGGAAGATGATAAATGATAAAAATCAAATAACAGAAGATATTAATGAAGCTATAAAAATTTGGACACCATATTTATCTAAAGAAAGAGGCGGAGAATCTAATTTGATTAAAGCTTTTGATGAAGAAACTATGGATGTGCCAGACTATAAAGATATACAAGTTGTATTTAAGGTTACAGAGCCAAAGAGTAAGGATAGAATTGTAGAAAACAAAGCACAAATTGTTGAAGCAAGAGACTACGATAATAAATCAGCAAAAGATATTGATTCTACTCCAAATGTATGGATTGATGGTGAGGACGATCAAGATACTGAAAAAGTAAGAGTTAAATACTTTGATTTAAGTTTAAGCAAATATGCTACTAAGACAATTGTTATAAGAAATGGAAAAGAGGAAGTAGTAAATACAGGAAATGGACAAGAAAAAGAGAAAATTGCCAAGGTAGACATTAAAACTAGTGAAATAGAAGATGTAGTAGTTAAACTTGAATATTTAATAAAAGTAACAAATGAGGGTGAAATACCAGGATATGCAAAAGAAATCACAGACTATATTCCAGAAGGACTAAAATTTATAGCAGAAGATAATCCATTATGGAAAGAGAATAATGGTAAGGCAACAACTGAGAGTTTAGCAGATACTTTATTAATGCCAGGAGAAAGTGCAGAAGTAGCAATAAAACTAACATGGATAAATGATGAAAATAATATGGGATTAAAAACAAATATAGCAGAAATTAGTAAAGATAGTAATGAATATAATACCCCAGATATTGATTCAACACCAAATAACATGAATTTAGATGAAGATGATACTGATGATTCGCAAATTATGATAACAACAACAACTGGACAAATTGTAATGTATATTGTATTAACGGTTACAGTTTTGGGAATACTTGTGGTAGGAATAATAGTTGTTAAAAAAGTTTTAGTTAAATAATTTTGAAGGAGAAAGGCTAAAATTTAACTTTTCTCCTTCTTTATGCTAATTTTATATTTTTTACTGTTTGAATAATTGTTACTATTTAAGCTATTAATTATTGGATTGGTGCCAATGCTTCCGTGATAGGGGTATATAATTTGTAAAATAAATTTTCTGTCCCAACGGAGCTACCTGCTAAAAATTTATTTTACAAATTATATACCCCTATCACTAGGTAGAGGATAAAAGTGAATAGTGTTTATGGTTTTAAAATTTTAAATAAATATGGTTTACTTTAAAAAAACGTTATGCTATAATTTGGGTATAATAGGAAAAGTGTAGGATTTTTAAATAATATTAAGAGGTGAAATAATGAATCAAATACTTTCTACAGGAGATAAACAAGAAAAATCAAATATAAATAATATAGTTAGAGTTTTTTGTATAATAATTATAGTTTTTTCTATTTTCTTTATTGTTCAAGGAACATATGCTTTAGTAAAAAACAAAGATGAAAGAGCTATTGCTAGAGCAGATAGACCAACAGTATCAATAGAGTCAAAAGGTGGAAGTGCTATAATTAATGTAAAATATAATAAGAGTATAAGTAAGGTTATATATTCTTGGAATAATGGTGAACCAATGGAGATAGATGCACAAAATAAAACAGAATTAGAGGAGACAGTAGTTGTTCCTAATGGAAATTGTACACTTAATATTTCAGTTATTGATTCTAATGGAGTTGAATCTAAATATGAACAGAAATTTGAATATGATCCTAGTGTGGATTTAGCTTCACCTGAAATAAATATATCTGCAGTTCCTGGAAAGATTACTATAGAAGCAAAAGATAATGTGGAAATGGAATATATAACATATAGATGGAATGATGAACAAGAAGTTAAAGTAGAAGTTTCAGGAGAAGATCGTACAAAAATAGTACAAGAAATAGATGTGAAAAAAGGATCAAATACACTTAAAGTAGTAGCGACAGATAAAGCCGGAAATACAAAACAAGATGAAAGAGATATATTAGGTGCTTCTAAACCTAAAGTTTCTGTAGGTAAATCAGGATCAGATTTAGTTATAAAGGTGACAGATGAAGAAGAGGTTACTAAGGTAGAATATACTTTTAATGAAACTCAGTATACAAGAGAAAATACAGGAGAGAATAAAAAGGAATTCGAATTTAGACTAGGAATGAAGCAAGGAGAAAACGTTATAGTAATAAAAGCATATAACAAAAGTGGTTTAGTGCAAGAATTTGCAGGAAAAGCAAATCTTTAGAACCATAACTGATTAAAAAATAAGGAGAAAGACATGAATATTGACTCTATACAAATTTTAAGATTGTTATTATATTTTATTATATATTCTTTCTTTGGATGGGTATTAGAGTCAATTTTTAAATCTATACTCCAAAGAAAACTTGTAAATAGCGGATTTTTATATGGCCCATTATGTCCAATATATGGATTTGGTGCAATTATAATGTTATTGTTTTTAAATACATTTAAAGATAATATTATATTATTATTTATTGCAGGTTTTATTGTGCTTTCAGTTTGGGAATATATAGTGGGTGTAATATTAGAAAAGAAATTTAATACCAAATACTGGGATTATTCTGAAAACTTTTTAAATATAAAAGGAAGAGTGTGTTTAATGAACTCCGTTTTTTGGGGGATTTTAGGGGTATTGTTTACAATTTATATACATCCTTTTATAGAAAGGTATATTTTATTTTTAAACCAAGAAGCTTTAATATATATTGATATTATATTAGGAATGGCAATAATTACAGATTGTATTATTACGACAATAAAATTAAATTCTCTAAATACTACAATAGAAAAAATTAAAGATATTGGGGATACAATAAAAGAAAAATTGAAAGAATTGAAAAATACAAAAGAAGATGCTATAGAGAAAATAAAAGATATAGAAACAATGATAGAGGATTTAAAATTAAAGCAAGAGATACTTAAATTAAAAATATATAAAAGAGCAAAAAGATTAAAAAAGGCATTCCCTACAATGAAATCTGAAAATATAACTATGCTTTTAAGCCAAAAATTAGATTTTAAAGCTCTAAAAGAAAAAATAAAAGGTAAGGTAAACAAAAGAAATAAGGAGATATAATAATGATTCAGGATATTTATATAATAGATGATGATGACAATTTAAAAAATGTTATAAGTAAGGTTTTTAAAGACAATAATGAATATAGATTTAAAAAGGTTATTACAAAACAAATAGATATAGCCTTAAAAAACATACCATCATTAATAATTATAAATGAAGATAATATAAATGAAGATATTATTAGTATTTGTAATAAAATAAAGCAAAATGATGATAATATTATAACTCCTGTAATTGTTGTTTCTTCTAATAGAAACAAAGAACATAGACTACAAATATTAAAAGCTTGTGTAGAACATTATATAATTTCACCAATAGATGAAGAGTATTTTTACTATACTATAGTAAATCTTTTGAATTTATTAGATGTTAATAGAAGAGTAAGCCCTTTAACACGGTCTTCCTGGAAATATACAAATTCAAGCAGAAATGAAAAAAAGACTACTTAATGAAGAAAATTTTGCTATGATTTATATCGATTTAGATAATTTTAAAGCATATAATGATATATATGGATTCTTTAAAGGTGATGAGATTATCAAATTTACAGCTAAAACTATATTAAGAAATGTACACAATATGGAACTAGAATCTAGCTTTGTAGGTCATATTGGTGGAGATGACTTTGTTGCAATTGTTTCTGGAATTGATTGTGAAGAGGCATGTCAAAATATTATTGCAGAATTTGATAGAAATGTAGTAAACTATTATAGTGAAGAAGATGCAATAAGAGGATATATTGAGGTGGAAAATAGAAAAGGGATTATAGAACAATTTCCTATTGTATCAATATCAGTTGGGGTAGTAGAAGTAAATAAAAATAGATTTAAAAATATATTAGAAATAGGTGAGGCTGGTGCACAAGTAAAGCATTTAGCTAAAACAATACCTGGAAGTACATATGTGATTGATAAAAGAAGTCATTTAGAACAAACTTAAAAATTGCTAAATGTGAACAAAATTGTGGACAATGGACAAGAGAACCGTCCAAATGTCCACAATCTTTTTCTATTGATAGAAATAATCCATTATTCCATTATAAATTCCCCATGCCAACTTATTTTGGTAATTATCTTCAAGTAATAATTTTTCTTCTTCCGGATTAGACAAAAATCCACATTCTACTATAGTTATGGGGATTTCTACATGTTTAACTATGTATATATTATCTATTTTCATTGCAACTCTATTATTTTCCCTTTGAATGGAATCATTTAGATTTCCTTGTATGCTTTTAGCAAGTTTCATACTTTGCTCGTTTCCTTCTTTATAGAACGTTTGCCATCCATAATATTGACTTTGAGGTATTTTATTTAGATGAATAGATACAAATATGTCAGCTTGATTCTCGTTTCCAATTTTTACTCTATTGTGAATATCAGATATTTTTTTGTCTCTTAAGGTTTTACTATCTAAATCGTAAATTGCATTTTCATCTGAGCGAGTTAATATTACAGTAGCACCGCTTTGTTCTAGTAAATTTTGTAGTTTTAGAGCTATTTTTAAATTTGTTTCGGCTTCTGTAGTTCCGAGATGAACTTTGAGCCCCTTCATCTGGAACTCCATGACCTGCATCTATAACAATTACTTTATTTGTAACAGGTAAAGCAACTGTTTCTATAGTTTGGTTTACACTAGCTCTTTGAATTACAAAAGCAAATAAAGCTACAAATACCATAGAAATAGTTGCTATTATTCTTTTCTTACTTAATACTATCATAAAAAATTCCCCCAATACCTTTTAATATAAATATATAGGCTAATTTATTTTTTTAGAACTAAAAATTAAATATATATTAGTTATATTTAACTATAATAGTAACTTTAAAAATTGTAATATTATTGTAATATTTGTTAAACATTACAGAATAAAGACTTACGTTATATTTACAAAATTTTAAAATTATAAATATAAATTTTTGTAATATAAATTTAATATTTATAAATATAAACTGGACTTTATATAGTTCCGTAAGCAGATTTGCCAAGTTTACAATAAATTAACAATTCTGTAATATTGTTTATATTGAATTTACTTATTAAATAGTGTAATTTAAGTATAGATAAATATATTTATTAGAAACTATTTTAGGATAGGTTCTAATATGAAAGGAATAGGTAAAGTCAAATGAAGAAAGTGGGGAAATATATTTACATTATTGCTGTTATAACATGTTTTATAATTGTAGCTTCTCAAATGATTAATGTTGTAAATGGAGTAAAAGCAACAGTAGAAGAATCAAGAAAGAGCTCTAATGTGTTAGAACAAGAAAATGATTTGTATAACAAATTGCCAATATCGGTATCAGATATTATAAAGGGATTAGGTACTTCAATAGATTATTCAGTTTTTGCAAATACATTTCATCAACAAAGTCATATGGAAGGAAATATAGCTGTAAAAAATGCATATATTGGTCATATATTTAATTTTACGAATGCTGTATTAGAAATTTATAAAAATAAGGATTATTCTATAACTGTAACTAATAAAGTTGATGGGAATCTTGCAGATGGAACATTCAAATTTGGATTATTTACAAAGGAAACTAATTCTGTAACAGGAGAAAGTTACTATATAAAAACAGATCATGAAATAATTACTGTTACAACTGTAAATGGAAAAGGAACAGCAATCTTCACTGATTTAGATTCAGATATAAAATATTATATTTTTGAATTAGATGAAAACAATAATCCTATAATGAATAATACTGTTACATCACAAGGTGTAACTGTAACATATGGAGATGATGAAACAACAATAATTGCAAATGAGGCAAGTTTAGGAAATGTTTCTTATATTCAAAATATATTACAATGGACAAATAATGCTGCAGACGGAAATAAAGGAGATAGCCCTAAATTAGTAATACCAATGACAGCATTTTTAGAATTATCTGAAAATAATAAGAATTTAACTCATCCTAATTCTGGAACTGTAATATCTGCAACAGAAGAAGACTTTGAACTTGTTGTAGTTGCTGAAAAAGATTTTAATAACTATGATAAAGTATTACAAGAAAATGGATATACTAACAGTTATAAATATAATGAAGATGGAAGTATAAAATATGTTGTTTCAGAAAATGCAGGTGGTAACATTATATATACATCATATGATGAAATTACATATGATAGTTTAATACAAAATAGTGTTCAAAATAGTGGCGTGAAGGAGATTGTAAACAATTATAGTGTTAATACAGCATTAGAGCCTATGTATGAAGTATATAGTAAAATTAATTCTCAAGATATAACTCCAGATTTTACTGGATATATTGATATAAGTACTATTGAAGATGTAACTGATTATGAAGGAAAAGATTTAAGTAAATATATACCTAATGAAAATCAAAAGTCAACATATATTAAATTTGATACATGGAATGATGTAGATGAAGTTGTAACTGTTACAGAATCTATAGAGAATAATGAAAGAATTACTACATTAAAAAAGGTAGAATGGACAAGAAAATGGGAAGATGGTGGAGTACAAGTAGAATCTAGTGAAGCTCCAACATATGTAAAAATAAAAAAAGACATTAGTACAAATGAAGTATATGTTTCTGCAATTATAAATGTAGCAAAACAATATAAACTAAATGATGGAGATAATTATAAAGTTGTATGGAATGGAACATCATATGAGTTACAAGATAGAAAAAATGATTATAATATAATAGACTTTGCAAGTGAATTTACAAAACTAAATGCATATTCTAGTAAATTATATAATGATGTAGCAAGTTCTGAAACTGTTAATGTTATAAATTTAGATGCAGATGGAGCTATATATGAAAACGGACAAGTAAATGGATTAAATAATGGTGTAGCACAAAGTGAGACTCTTGATTTAAGTAAATACTTAGAAAATGGCAAATATCTAGTTATAAATGTAGATATGTCAGGACTAGATGAGATAAGTCTATCAAATACAATTGAATGGGGAGAATTAGATGGAGATTTTTCTTGGAGTTCGCTAAGTACAAGAATATTATGGAATTTTTATAATAATGATTCAAATACTTCTTATAATGGTGATATAAGAATAGATAAAAATAATATAATAGGAACAATTTTAGCTCCAAGTGCAAATGTTATTGTTGGATGTACAATAAATGCAAGTGTAATTGCAGATAAAGTATCTAATCCAGGTGGTGAAATACATAAATCACAATTTGGATCTGTTCAAAAAATGGTAAGAACTAGTGTTTTAAATACAAAAGAAACACCAAAAAAAGGTAGTTTATTAATAAAAGTTAATAAAGTTGATAGTGATAATAGTAGTAATAAGCTAGCAGATGCTACATTTGAAATTATAGTAAAAGATGGAGAAAATATAATAGCACAAAAGACAGATAAGACTAATAATTTAGGTGAAGTAACTTTAGATAAGATTGAAATTCCTGATGAAGGAAAAAAATATACAGTAAGTGTTGAAGAAACTTCAGCTCCAAATGGATATAATCCAAAGGGAAAGATTGAATTTGAGGTTGTTTCAATATTAAAAGATAATAAATATGTATTAAAACCAATAGACAGATATGAAGAAGATGGTGCAATAGTAGTAGTACAAAATGAACTAATAGATGTAACAGTACCAAATAAAAAAATAAAAGGATCTTATGGAATTAAATTAACAAAAAGAGATTTAGATACAAAAAATCTTTTAAATGGAATTATATTTGATGTTACAGCAGTAGATAGTAATAACAATCCAATTGAATTAGTACATAGCTTAAATGGAGAAAAAGTAAATTTAACAGGATTAGAAACAGGAAAAACATCTGATGATGGTATTATAGAGATTAAAGATATAAATATTAGTGGAATAGAAAATTACACTCTTATTATAAATGAAAGATTATCTGGAAATTATAAAAAATTAGAACCAATAAAGATTAATATCAAAACAAAATTAGAGAATGGTAATTATGTAATAGATGGCGATGAACTAAATATTAAAGATGGAAATAGAGAAGATGTTACTATAAATAAACAAAATAGTACGATATTATTAGATGTTAAAAATCAAAAGATAAAAGGTTCATTTGATTTCGAGTTGATTAAAGCAGACAGATTAGATTCGAATAAAAGATTAAAAGGTGCAGAATTTGAAACTATAATAACTAAAGAATCAACAGAAATATATAAAGAAATACTTACTACAGATGAAAATGGTTATATAAGTTTACCACAAAATAAAATAGAAAATGAAGGAGAAACATATAATTTCACTATTACAGAGAAGAAAGCTCCAGAAGGATATGTTTTAATAGATGAGCCTATTAGATTTAGTGTTAAAACAAGAAAAGTGAATGAGCAATATGGATTAGAGCCTAAAACAGAGCAAGTATTTGATAATGGAAAAATTATATTTAATGAAAATCTAATACAAGTAAATGTAGTTAATGATCAAATAGCTCCAGACTATGAAATAGATGGTAAATATAATATTGCAGTAAGAAAAATAAATTCAGAGACAAAAGAAGGACTAAATGGCGTAAAGCTTCATATAGTAGCTATAGATGATGAAGATAATAATGTGATTGACAAAGATTTCGTAACAGAACAAATAAATGGTGAAAATGGATGTATACAAATTAATGACATTTCTATTTTAAAAGCAGGAGTTCATAAATATCAAATAGAAGAAATAGAGACAATTAATGGATATATAAAATTCGAAAAACCAATTACTTTTGAGTTAGAAGTAGGATTAAATGAAGATGAAGATTCATATGAAATTAAGTCTGTAAAAAACATTGGAGATTATTCAGGAAAAGTAAAAATAGAGAAATATGATGGAACTAATAATCTGATAATAATATTACCAAATGACCCTACAAAAGAAATAGGTGATTTGGCTTTAAGAAAATTTATAACAAGTGTTAATGAAAAGCCATTAGATGTTAGCAGAGTTCCAGTAGCAAAATTGAATAATACAACTGGAAACATAGAATATTCTCAAACAAAGAAACCATTAGATGTAAAAATTGGAGATTACATATTATATACAATGAGAATATATAATGAAGGTGCTATAGATGGTACAGCAACAGTTATTAAAGATTACTTACCACAAGGACTTGAATTTGTACCAAATAATGTGGTTAATAATCAATATAATTGGAAGATGTTAGATAAAGATGGAAAGATTACTAATGATAGTAAAGATGCAATATTTATTGCAACAGATTATTTAAATGGAAGTGTTATACCAGCATATTCAGGTGAAGGTAGTCCTGCATATTTAGATGTAAAAGTTGTATTAAAAGTAACAGCTGATGCTGAAAAAGAGGGTAGATTAGTTAATATAGCTTTTATAGCAGAAGATAATATAGATGATAAAGACTCTAGCCCAGATAATACAATATTACCAAAGGAATTTTCAGAATATAAAAGACAAGAAGCAGAAAATTCAAGTGTTACATCTATAATAAATGGATTAGAAGATGATGAGGATTTTGAAAATGTTAAAGTAAAAAAACCAAGCATTCTTCCTCAAACAGGAGAAGCAGATAGTATGTTAAAATGTGGAATATTTGTAATTATAGGAATGTTTTTAATAACATTTGCAGCATATTTCATTTATAAAAAATATTAATGTATAAACTATGTTTTGCTAGATAGATTATGGTGTACTAAATATTTGGGTAATGATATATAGGAAGTATGTTAAATATAAATAACAAGTAAAAAAGAGCGGAAAAGGTTATAATTGAAATAGTGTAATCTTTTCCACTTTTATTTTAATAAGTTTATGCTAGCATCTTTTAGATATTTTTTTAGGGGATTACCTGAAAGTATTAGAAATAGTTAATGGCATTAAGAGGGAATAATGAAGATGTTAAGTTGTTTGAAATATTCACTTATGATTATCTGTTTTACATAAAGTTTGACTTTCAAGCATGAATTTGTTACAATTAAATAAACCCAAATATGGGAAATAAAAAAGAAAGGAAGAAAAAATGAAACGGAAAATATCTGTAGCGAATGCTACAATTGTTGCTGTAGCTCTAGGAATAATCACCTTGGCGATAATTACAATAGTGACAGGGAAAGATGAAAAACCACCAAAAGAAACCAAAATGGTAACTGCAACAACAATTACTACCACCGTAACAACAGCGACTACTACAACTGTAACTACGTTGGAGGTACGAGAGTACCTACCAGAGTATGATCGGTTCTCTTATAAGGAGGGAACTATTTTAACAACATCAGTTGTAGTGAGAAACAGTCAGGCAGAAGTAGTGGACTATATAAAAGAGGGGGAAACATTCTTTTATATGGAACATGAGAAGTTTGATGGAATGGTACACATTTATTATGAAAGGTATCAGACCATATATGACGGATGGATTCCAGAAAATACTGACTGGTGGTCGTAAACCTTTTTTGCCAGAGTTCCTTTGTTGGGACTCTGGTATATTTTTGTCTAATAAATCAGATGTATAGTAAGATTTAATTAGTAAGAACTGAATAGTATATAAATAAGTGATTACAATTGTTTCTAATATTTAACTAACATATTGTCTAATTTATTATAATATGTTAGAATAAATTTAGGTGATGTAATGTGAAAGAAAGTAATGTAAATAATAAAAACGGTACAGAAGTACAAAATATAAACGAAGGATTTAGTGAATATTTAAAGGAGCAAAATGTAAAAAACTTTTATCAATTTGATGAATTTGTGTTTATGAATCTAGATAGAGATGGATTAGGACTTGGAGAAACAGATGTAACAATAGTAGAAAAAGAAATTGAAGGAAAAAGCGGGAAAAAAATATCTATATTTGAATTTTACAAAGATGGACAGCTTATAGCAACAACTGATGAAAAAGGAGTATTATCTTTTACAAATGAGTATAAAAAGACTTTAGCAAAGTGTTCAGAAGGTTATTATAAAGCTTTAAATTTGAGTAAAAGAAAACCTACGGTTATAACAAAGGAAGATTTAGAAAGAAGACTTGAGCAAGAAGAAAATAAAAAACCAGAAGACGAAAGAAATAAAGATAACGAAGATAAAAAGGAAGAAGATAAAGATGCTGTAAATCCAAAAGAAATAGAATCAGAGCTTGGATTAGAAGAGGGAGATATAGAATCTTGTACTGAAATTGTAGATAAAAGATTTTATGATAAAGTTCCAGAGGCAAGAGGTTTTGATGGATACGCAAGACTTGCATATTCTAAAAGTAGAAATGAATTTATAATAATAGGAAAAGATAATGGTAAAATTGTAGAAGCAGAAACAATTATGCCAGGAAAAGGAACAATGAAGACATCTGTAGATTTAGATAGTGATGGAAATCCTGTAACAACTCAAAGTATTTCAGCTATTTTGCAATTAAAAGGAAATAATGAATATGACTTTGCAGTAAATTTAAATCCAACAGGTGTTTTAGAGTTTCAGGAACTTAGATGGGATAATATAAATCAAAAATATATGTCTTCAGATTTAGAAACTAGAGGAGATGTAAGACAAAAAACAACAAAAGAAGTAGATGATATGATGAAAAATACTACAAATGATGATATCACAACAGAAATTGATAAATATGAAGAGTTAACTCGGAAGAGGTGAAGAAGCACATATATATAATATAGATGATGATGGAGAAGAACAAGAATCAGAGGAAGAGGAAGAAGCAGAAGAAGAATTAGATAGAGATGATGACGATGATGACGGACTACCACCAATAGCAGATCCATTTAATCCAAATAATCGTTCTAGATGGTGATTAAATATTGAAACATTGGGAACGGGAAAATGTTCACTTATCTTGAACATTAAGGACAGGGGAAGCGTTAAATTATCTTATTCCTAAGGCTTAAATAAAATTATGAATTTATAAAATTGGTATATTTATTACTAAATAAGCATTAAAAAAAACAAAATTTATATTTGGGATTATTAGATAAGTGAATTTTGAATAACTTTTTATATAGTAAAGAATGAACATTGAAAACGGAAATTATAATTTCGTTTTCAATGTTTATTTTTTTGAAAATTAAACCATGTCCCAGATGTTCGTCTGCCTGAACATTAAACCCAGTCCCTAATGTTCCGAAATGTTCGCAAATGTTTGTTTTTTTTCATGCATAAAATTTCCACTACTTGGAGAAAATATGTGTAAAACATATGATGCAAGGAGTGGAGATTTTGAAGAAATATAAAGTGTTAAATATAAATGGTGCGGTTTTAAATAAAAATCAATTAGAAAATTATTTACAAAGAATAGCATCAAGCCATATTTTAAAAAATAAATCTGATAAAAATACTTATCCTGTTCCTAGAGTTAAAGAGAATTATGAATTTATAAATATGGTATATGTATTATTAAATGAGCATTTAAAAAATGACATTCCTATTCATCCAGCTGGTGAATGGATTCTAGATAATTTTTATATAATAGAAAAAACTGTAAAAACAATAATTAGAGATTTATCTTTAAAAAAGTATGAGAATTTTTTAGGAATATCTAATGGTAATTACAAAGGTTTTGCAAGAATTTATGTTTTAGCATCTGAAATTATTGCATATACAGATTCTAAAATAGATGGTGATATTTTAAGTAATTTATTAAAAAGCTATCAAAATAAAAATACACTAAGTATGGATGAAATATGGAATATAGGGTTGTTTTTACAAATAGCATTAATTGAAAAAATAAGAGGTTTGTGCGAAAAAATATATTCTTCACAAATACAAAAATATAAGGCTGAAAATATTATAGAGAGATTGGTAGAAAATAAAAAGCAAGATACATTAAAATACAAGAATTTACCTAGTTATAAAACAGATATTTTAGGATATGGAGAGATGAAGTATCCGTTTATTGAATATATGTCATATAGATTAAAGTCTTATGGAAAACAATCATATAGCTTTTTGAAAATATTAGAAAATCAAGTAGAAAAGATGGGAACAAATTTGGCAGAAGTTATTAAAAAAGAACATTTTGATATAGCAGTAAAAAAAGTTTCTATGGGGAATGCTATAACTAGTATTAATACTATTCTTCGTATAAACTTTTTGGAGATATTTGAAGAAATAAATGGTGTAGAAGAAATATTAAAAAACGATCCAGTTAAAGTTTATGAAAGTATGGATTATAAAACAAAAATATATTATAGAAATAAAATAAAAGATATTTCTAAGAAAACAAAGATATCAGAAATATATATAGCTAAAAAGTGTTTAGAACTTGCACAAAATTCATATGATAAATTAATACAAGAAGTAGAAAATAAGGAAAATAGTAATCAATTTGACAAAGCAAAAAATTTAGATTTACAGATAAATGATAATATAAATACAAAAAATGAAAGTTTTGAATCAACAGATGATATGAATAATAAGCAGTCTGACAAGATAGATATAAATGATAAGAGATTAGATATAATTAAAGATAATAATAAAATTATAAATTTAAAAAAATCACATATTGGATATTATTTAATAGATGATGGAAAGCAAGAATTAATATCTAACTTATTAAATAAGAAGATTAAATTTGCAAGCTATGAAAAGAAAGCAAAAATATATATTTCTAGTATATGTATATTTAGTCTAATATTTACATTTATGATTGCATCTTTAATGTACTTTCAAACTAAGAATATATTAATATCTGTTATTTTAGGATTACTTTGCTTTATTCCAGTTCAAACAATCATTGTTCAGATTATGCAATATTTACTTAGTAAACTTGTTCCTCCTAAAATGATACCAAAGCTTGATTTTACAAATGGAATACCAAAAGAAAATTCTACTATGGTTATAATACCAACAATTATAAAATCTAAAGACAAAGTAGAAGAATTAATGAAAAAGTTAGAAGTATATTATTTAGCAAACAAGAGTGAAAATCTGTATTTTACATTACTTGGAGATTGTAGCAGTAGTGATAAGGAGATAGAAAGTTTTGATGAAAAAGTTGCTAAAGCTGGAATAAATATGGTGAATCTTCTAAATGAAAAATATAAAGATGCAAGTTTTCCAAAATTTAACTTTATTTATAGAAAAAGATTCTGGAATGAGTCGGAAGCTAAATTTTTAGGTTGGGAAAGAAAAAGAGGATTTATTAACCAATTTAATTCATATATATTAGGAAAAACAAAGAATCCATTTAAAGTAAATACCATAGAGGATTGGAAAAAGGATAATAATTTAAATTTACCTAAAATTAAATATATTATAACATTAGATTCAGATACAGACTTAGCACTTAATTCTGCACTAGAGTTAACTGGAGCAATGGCACATGTGCTAAATTTGCCAATCTTAAATCATACAAAAGATAAGGTTTTAGATGGTCATGCTATAATGCAACCAAGAGTTGGAATTCGGACTTATTGCTAGTAGAAAAAGTACATTTACAAAAATTTTTGCAGGAATGGGAGGAACAGATTCATATACAAATGCTATATCAGATACCTATCAAGACAATTTTGATGAGGGGATTTTCACAGGAAAGGGAATTTATGATGTCAATACTTTTTATACTTGTTTGGATAAAGAGATTCCTGAGAATAGAGTACTTAGTCATGATTTATTAGAAGGTAGTTATTTAAGATGTGCATTAGTTTCAGATGTATTACTAATGGATGGATATCCTACAAGTTATACAAGTTTTAAAACAAGGCTTCATAGATGGATTAGAGGAGATTATCAAATTTTATCATGGCTTAAAAGTAGAATAAAAAATAAAGAAGAACAAATAAAACCAAATCCTTTAAATTTACTATCTAAATATAAAATATTAGATAATATCTTAAGAAGTCAGACTGAAGTTTTTTCATTAATATCTATTATATTTTTAATAGTATTAGATTATATATATGAAATAAAAGTATGGCCATTTTTAACTATTTTTTTAATATCTATAACTATTCCAAGTTGTATAGATATTATTAATAGAATTATTTTTAGGAAAGATGGGCAAAAAAAGCAACATACTTTTACGAGAGTAATTACAGGTTTAATGGGAAGTATTCTAAGAGGGATTATTAGTATAATGACACTTCCAGATAAAGCTAAGATGTCTATTTCTGCTGGGATGAAATCTATTTATAGAATGAACATTTCAAAAAAAAATTTACTTGAATGGACTACTTCTGAAGAAGCGGAAACTTCTGCAAAAAAGGATTTAATATCTTATTATAAATCTATGTATGTAAATGTTATATTAGGAGTTTTTGGACTAATATTAGCATTTTTTAATAAACAAGAATCAACCTGTATTTTTGTTTTTACAATATCAATATTATGGATAATATCTCCAATAGTAATGTGCAGTATAAGTAAGGAAATAAAAGAGAGAAATGTATTTGATGAATTAAATGAAAAAGATAAAAAGTATATTTTAGAGATTGGTAAAAAAACTTGGAACTTCTTTAAAGAAAATATCAATGAAAAAAGTAATTTTTTACCACCAGATAATTATCAGGAAAATAGAAAAGAAAAGCTTGCACTTCGAACTTCACCAACAAATATTGGACTTCGGACTATTAGCTGTAATTTCAGCTTATGATTTAGGATATGAAAAATTAGAAGATACTTTAAATTTACTAGAAAAAATGATAAATACGATTAGTAATCTACAAAAGTGGAATGGACATTTATATAATTGGTATAACTTAAAAAATTTAGAGCCACTTATGCCAAGATATGTTTCATCTGTAGACAGTGGTAATTTTGTTCGGATATTTATATGTTGTAAAACAGTTTTATTTAGGTTTAGCCAATAATGAAAATTTTAGTGGTGTTGTTAAACAGATTGATAAATTAATAGATGAAACAGATTTTAGTAAATTATATAATGAGAAAATTAGATTATTTTCTATAGGCTTTAATGTAGAAGAAAATAAACTTACAGAATCATATTATGATTTGCTTGCATCTGAAGCAAGACAAGCAAGTTTAGTTGCAATTGCAAAAAAAGACGTTTCGCCAAAACATTGGTATAACTTAAGTAGAACTCTTACTATATTAAATAGATACAAAGGATTAATATCATGGTCTGGAACTGCTTTTGAATATTTAATGCCAAATGTAAATATTCCAAAATACCCAGCAAGCCTGCTTGATGAATCTTGCAAGTTTATGATTATGAGTCAAAAGGAATATACAAAAAAGTTAGGTATTCCATGGGGAATATCAGAGTCTGCTTTTAATTTAAAAGACTTATCTAATAATTATCAATATAAAGCATTTGGAATTCCATGGCTACGGATTAAAAAGAGGTTTAGAAGAAGAATTGGTTGTTTCTAGCTATGGTAGTATAATGTGGATTGCAGATGAGCCGAAAGAAGTAATAGATAACCTGCGAGTATTAGAAAATGAAGGAATGTATCAAAAATATGGCTTTTACGAGTCTATTGATTATACTCCAAGCAGATTAGAAAAAGGTAAGAAATCGCATCCAGTAAAAACATATATGGCACATCATCAGGGATTAATACTTTTATCTATTAATAATTTAGTAAAAGATAAAATTATTCAAAAAAGGTTTATGCAAAATCCAGAAATGCAATCTATAGCTATTTTATTAGAAGAAAGAATGCCAGAGAATGTTATTATAACAAAAGAAAAGAAAGAAAAGGTAGAAAAAATAAAATACAAGATAGAGGAGGTATATACAGAAAGAGTGCAACAGAAAGTTAACGAAAGGTTACCAATATCAAATGTTATTTCAAATAATAATTATACAATAGTTATGGGAGATAAAGGAAATGGATATAGTAAATATAAAGATATTATAATTAATAGATATAAAAAGACAGATGACATAGAGCAAGGAATTTTCTTTTTTATAAAGAATGTAAAAACAAAAAGAATATGGACATCAAATTATACAAATTATCTTTCTAAACCAGATAAATATCAGATTAAATTTACTCAAGATAAAGACAAAATAATAAGGTTAGATGGAAGCATAGAGACTACTACTAAAGTATGCATTGCTCCAAACGAACCAGTAGAACTCAGAAGTATAGAGCTTAAGAATCACGGAATAGAAGAAGAACTATTAGAAATATCAAGTTTCCTAGAACCTGTACTTTCTAGTAAAGAACAGGATTATGCTCATATGGCATTTAATAATTTGTTTTTAACTTATGAATATATTGGGGATACTGGAACTATTTTAGTTAAGAGAACAGCAAGAGACGCAAATAAAAGAGATATGTTTTTAGCAGTTAATTTATATTCTCAAGATGAGACAATTGGAGATCTAGAGTTTGAAATAGATAAAGAAAAATTTAATGGAAGAGGAAATTTAGGACTTCCTGTACTTGTTAAAAATTCAAGCCCTTTTACAAATAAAGTTAGATTAACAATAGATCCAATAGTAGCATTAAAAAGAACTATAAAAATAGCTCCAAACGATACCAAAACAATGCACTTAATAATAACAGTAAATGAGGATAAAGAAAAAGCTCTAGAACAAATAGAGAAGTTTAGAAATGAAGAGAATATTAAAAGAACATTTGAATTGTCGAGGGCAAGAGTAGAAGCGGAAAATAGATATTTAGGATTAACAGGAAAAGAAATAGAAGTTTACCAAAAAATGCTTGCATATCTAATATTTGCAGGTCCAATATCAAAATTTAAAATTGAGACTAATATGAATGAGAAATATTCTGTGTATGATTTGTGGAAATATGGAATATCTGGAGATATACCTATTTTATTAATAAAAGTAGGAAATATAAATGATATTACAGTTGTAGAAGATGTTATAAAAGCATATGAATATTACAGACTTAAGAATATTTATATAGATTTAGTTATTATAAATGAAGAAGAGAGTTCTTATGAAAATTATGTAAAAGATGAGATAGAAAAAATATTATGTAATAGAGATATTGCTTTCATGCAAAATCAGAATGCAGGTATATTTATATTAAATAATTTAACTAAAGAGGAAATAAAGTTTTTGGAAGTAAGAGCAAATTTAGCTTTAGATAGTCATTTAGGAAATATAAAGTTGCAAATTAAAGATTTAGAAGATGAATATTTAGAAAGCTTAAAAACAGCAAGTTATGAACCAAGTGACAAAATAGTAATCAATGATGAGCAGACTAAAGAAAAAGAATTTATAAACATGCAAGAACTAAAATACTATAATGAGTATGGAGGTTTTTCGCTTGACGGAAAAGAATATTTAATAAAGGTAAATAAAGAAAATAGATCACCAAATGTGTGGAGTCACGTAATAGCAAATCCTAAATTTGGAACATTAGTTACTGAAAGTATGGGAGGATATACTTGGAATGAAAATTGCAAGCTAAATAGGATAAGTGCATGGTCAAATAATAGTATATTAGATATTCCATCAGAAACAATTTTTTTAGAAGATCTGGAAGATAATAGAAAATGGTCTCTTCGGATTAAATCCAATGCCAGATAATAATGATTATTATATAACTTATGGATTTGGATATGCAAAATATCTTCATAATAGTAATAATATAGTACAAAATTTAACAGTTTTTGTACCAAATGAAGATAGCGTAAAAGTAAATATATTAAATTTAAAAAATACTCTTCCAAGAAAAAGAACATTAAAATTAGTTTATTATATAAAACCCGTTTTGGGTGAAGATGAGATAAAATCTAATGGATATATTAATTTAGAATTTAATGAAAATTCTAATATGATTTTGGCTAAAAATTTGGCAAACTCAGACTTTGATGATATTTGTTATGTTAGTAGTAGTGAAAAAATAACTTCATTTACAGGAGATAAGAAATTTTTTATTGGAAAGGGGTATTTAGGAAATCCTGAAGGATTAAATGCTATAGAACTAAATAGAGATTTAAAATTTGGAGAAAATTCTATTATTGCAATCCAATTAAAAATAGACTTAGAAGCATATGAAAGTAAGGAAATATGTTTATTATTAGGAGAAGAAAAAACAAAAATTAAGTGCCAGGATACAGCTTATAAATATATGAAATTAAATTATTGTAATAATGAGCTTAATAAAGTAAAAAGATTTTGGCAAGAGCTTGTAGAAAGACTTCAAGTATATACGCCACTTGAATCTACAAACATTTTATTAAATGGATGGGCTATATATCAAACTCTTAGTTGTAGATTATGGGGAAAGACAGGTTTTTATCAATCAGGAGGAGCCTTCCGGTTATAGAGACCAACTTCAAGACTCTATTGCAATTAAATATGTAAATCCAAATATTACAAAAGAGCAAATTATTACTCATAGCAAACATCAATTTATAGAAGGTGATGTAGAGCATTGGTGGCATGAAGAAACTGGAAAAGGAATCAGAACAAGATTTTCTGATGATTTATTATGGCTTCCATTCGTACTTTCAGATTATATTAAATACACAAATGATTATTCTATATTAGATGTTGTTACAAAATATAAACAAGGAGAACCTTTAGAAGATGGAATAGATGAACGCTATGATAAATATGAAGATTTTGAAATAGAAGGAACTATATATGAGCATGCTATAAAAGCAATTGAACATTCATTTAAATTTGGTGATAATGGATTACCTAAAATAGGTAGTGGTGATTGGAATGACGGATTTAGTACAGTAGGTAATAAAGGTAAAGGTGAAAGTGTATGGCTACGGATTTTTTATGTATAAAGTGTTAAATGATTTTATTCCTATATGTGAATATAAAGGTGATTTAGAAAAAGCAGAAAATTATAAAAATGTTATGGCAAATTTAAGAAAGGCATTAAATACTAATGGATGGGACGGAAGATGGTATAAAAGAGCTTTTATGGATAATGGAGATATATTAGGAAGTTTGCAAAATGAAGAATGTAGAATTGATAGCATAGCTCAAAGTTGGGCAACTATATCAGGTGCTGGAGATAATGATAAAAAATATATTTCACTAGAAAGTTTAGAAAATCATTTAGTAGATAAAGAAAATGGAATAATAAAGTTATTAGATCCTCCTTTTGAAAAAGGAAATTTAAAACCAGGATACATTAAAGCTTATGTTCCAGGTACAAGGGAAAATGGAGGACAGTATACTCATAGCAGTTGTTGGGCAATAATAGCAGAAAGTATATTGGGATTTGGAGGAAAAGCTTTAGAGTATTTTAGAATGATAAATCCAATAGAACATGCAAGAACTAAAGAAGCTGCTAATAAATATAAAGTAGAACCATATGTAATTGCAGCAGATATATATGGACAAGGTAATCTTTCAGGAAGAGGTGGCTGGACATGGTATACAGGGTCATCAAGTTGGATATATACAGCTGGTATTAAATATATTTTAGGTTTAACAATAGAAGACGGATTTTTAACTGTAAATCCAAGTATTCCAAATGACTGGAAGGAATATAGTATGAGATATAAACATGAAGAGAGTATATATAATATAAAAGTAGAGAATCCGAATAATAAGAGTAATGGGGTAAGTAAGTTCATAGTAAATGGGAAAGAAATAGAAGCAAAGAGAGTGAGATTGGAAGATAAATCGAGTGTTTATAATATCACTGTAGTTATGTAAAATATTCTGATAGTAAACAGAAAAAATATTAGTAACTGATGAAAAATTTTTGTCTACCAATAGAATATATATTATTTATATAGACTTTTTAATATTGTTTATATATAATATTTTATATAAGAATAGTTTTATAAAATAATCGTACTAAAATTGGGAGAATTTAAATGGAAGAAAGAGAAAAAGTAAGTATTCATCAAATACTTTGGTATTTTATTATATTTAGTGTAATTGGACTTTTTATAGAAACAATTTATTGTTATATAACAACAGGAGTCTTAGAAAGTAGAAAAGGTCTAATATGGGGACCTTTTTGTCCTGTATATGGAGTAGGTGCAAGTTTATTAATTTTATTACTAAATAGATTTAAAGATAGTAAGATCAAGTTATTAATATATGGCGGAATAATGGGAGATGTAATAGAATATCTGATGAGTTATGGATTAGAAGCTATATATTCTACGAGATTTTGGGATTATTCATATACAAGCTTTCATTTAAACGGAAGAATATGTCTTATATACACGTTATTTTGGGCTGTTCTATCAGTTCTATTAATATCATTTGTAAAACCTTTAATAGATAAATGTATGTCGAAGATAAATATTAAATTTATTAATGCAATAGAAGTATCAATTACTATATTTTTAATTATAGATGTAGTTTGTACTATATGGGGGATTAGTGCTTATAAACAAAGAGCAATAGATGTTTATTATAGTAAAGAATTAAAAAACAAGAATTCTATTATAAAAGGAATAGAAGATGCTTTGTTCTCAAATGATAAAATGTTAAAGGCATTTCCAAATATAAGATTTATTAACGAAGATAATGAAGAAATATGGATAAGGGATATAATTACAGAAAATAAATAATATAATTTTAAGAAAACAAGAGTAAATGAGAGCAAATTAAAGTAAAATATTTGAAAAAAAGAGAAAAAGTGTTATTTTGATTGTATAAATTTATAATAATTTAATAAACTTTGGTATATTAAATTTGAAAATGCTAAAAATATGTAGTATAATAGTAATGCTTGCTTAAATTAAAAGGAGAGTGAATTTTATTTTAAAAAGTAGAATATTATATTATTTTAAAAAATCATTTAAATTAATAACTTTACTAATAATTGCTGCAGCTATAGTAGTTAGCATCGTATTAATCAAATACAAACCAGTATATAAAGTTACTTTTTTTGGAGAAGAAGTAGGTTATATAACTAATAAAAATGGTTTTGAGAAAATTATTGAAGAGGACATATTAACTTCTAATGAAGTAAATGTAGCTTATATTACATTAGATAGTATACCTAGTTATGAATTTAAATTGATTGATAAAGCATGTAATACAAATGAACAAGAAATATTAGATAAAATAGCAAAAAGCTCTGAGACAACTTATAAGATGTATGCTATAACTTTAGATGGTAATAATCAATCATATGTAAATACGATGGAAGAAGCAGAAGAAGTTGTTTCAAAGATTAAAGAAGATAACTCAAAAAGTGATTTAGAATTAGGAATAACAGAAATATATACTACTAATTTAGAAGAATTAAATACAGTAAAAGTTGCTGATGCAGAAAGTAGTATTAGCAATACTGTAAATGAGGCAAAGAAACAAGAACAAGCAAAAAGTGCCAAAACATTTAATGGAGTATATTTTAGTGTTAAACCTGTAACAGGAACAATTACATCCAGATTTGGAAGCAAAGAAAGTATAAGAACAAGTGCGCATAAAGGAATAGATATAGGTGCTCCTAATGGTACACCAATATATGCTGCAGCAGATGGTACAGTAACTTATGCAAGTTATAATTCAGGTGGATATGGTAATCTAGTAATAATTTCTCATGGAAATGGTATTGAAACATATTATGGACATTGTAGTAAATTATATGTAAAAAAAGGTCAAAGTGTAAGTGCTGGTGATAATATAGCAGCTGTTGGTTCAACAGGGCGTTCAACAGGTAACCATTTACATTTTGAGATTAGACAAAATGGAAGTCAGATAAATCCACAAAGGTATGTTTATAATTAAAAAAAAACTCTTAGAATATAGATTTATTATATTTTAAGAGTTTTTTTAGTAATAAGTTAAATATTAATAATTTAGTGCTAATAACATATGGAAGAGTTCTTATATATAAAACTCTTATACTACTTAGAGATAAAATTCTGAGAGGGGATAGTGAATGTTTAAATAAAAGAGTTAATTTAAATTTAGTTTTGATGATATAAAATAAACGACTACTTTTTAGTAGTCGTTTAAAAATAAAAGGGGATGTTTTTCTTTTATTTGTTAGTAACAGGAGTAATTAGTTACTAACTATAATAATAATATACTATTTGTTTTTGTTCATTTTGTGAACTAAATGTGATAAGTAAGAAAAAAATTAAAATATGATGTTGTTTACTGAAAAATAATATTATTTAGCAATAATAATAACTAAGGCTGTTCTCCAAGCGTAATTGTTAATTCTTTTTCTGAACCATTTCTATATACTTTTAATTTCATTTCATCTCCGATGTTGTGCTTATTTTTTATCTCGTTTAATTCATCCATTTTTGTTATTTTTTGATCATCTGCTTCGATTATTACATCTCCATTTCTAATATCAGCTTTTTGTGCTGCTGAAAAATCATCTACAGATTGAACATATATACCTACTACTAGATTATTTGCTTTTGCTAAAGCTTCATCAAGATCTCTACCTGTTATTCCAATATATGGTCTTTTTACTTTATTATATTGTATTAATTGTTCATATATATCTTTTGTAGAATTAATCGGAATTGCAAATCCCATTCCTTCAATTCCAGTTCCAGAAAGTTTTAATGTGTTTACACCGATAACTTGACCTTTACTGTTAACTAAAGCTCCGCCACTATTACCAGAGTTTATAGCAGCATCTGTTTGTATTAGTTTATAAATTTTACCATCTGAATCTGTAACATCTCTATTAACAGCGCTAATCATTCCAGCAGTTACACTACTTTGCATACCAAGAGGATTACCAATTGCCATAGAAAATTCACCTACTTGAACAGAATCTGAATCTCCAAGTTCAGCTGCTTGCAAACCTGTTTTATCGATTTTTATAACAGCTAAATCTGTTTGTTCGTCTGTACCAATAATTTTGGCTTCATATGCTGTTTCATCATTATATAGATAAACTGTAACTTTGTTTGCTTTTCCTACTTCATAATAAGATGAACTTGATGAAGAATTAACAATATGATTATTTGTTAATATATAACCATCTTCACTAATTATAATTCCAGAACCCTCTGCTTTTGCAGTATTATTAGTAGTATAGTTTCTGTAAAAAATAGAATTTACAGAATATTCTACAGTAATTCCAACTATTGAAGGTCTTACTTTATTTGCAACATTAATACCTGTTTCAGAGTAATTTGAAAGAGAAATTAAATTATCATTACTTTGCCCGAGTAGGTATTTCTCCGAGTAGTATTTGTAACTATAACTTGTTTATTATTAGAATCATCTGGAAGAAGTTTTTCTCTTATAGTAGGAACACCAAAACATGTACCTATTACAATAACAGTACCTAATGCTCCACACAAAAATGGCATTATAACACTTTTTCCAAATCCAAGTTTTACTTTTTCTTTATGAGAATTGATAGCTGTATATGTACTTACAGGTTCATTACTTATTTTTTGTTCTTTACCTACATTATTATTAGATTCATTATTTTCCATAATATACCTCCATAAATTATTATTAATAATATATCCTAAATCATTAATATAATACAATATATTTGTGAAAATTTGGTGAAAAAAATGTAAAAAAATTCAAATGTCAAATAGTATACTAAACACTTGAAAAATAAAATCAATATATATATAATAAAAAAAATGGAGGAAAAAGATGAATTTTCAGAAAAGTCATTTTAGATTAATTATATATTTTTTACTTGTAATTATTATAGTATCCAGTTTAGCATATTATATTAAAAAAAGTATAGAAATTGAAAAGTTAAATACAATTGAAACTAATTTGTTATTAGTTCAAGCTAAAACTAATAATATAAAAAGAAATAGTCAAATTAATAAAGATAATAGTCTTCTTATAGGAGAGAAGATTGCAGAATATAAAGAAAATAGTACTATTCATGAATTAATAGATAAAGGTATAATATCACAAGAAGAATATGATAAATATTATATTTTTGATAAAAACACTTTATATGAGAATGGATTGGAGGATGCTATTATAGAAAATAATGAATATATATTAGTTAATTATGAAACTGGAGAAATAGTCTTATCTAAGCCATATATATACAACAAGCATGAATATTATAAATTATCAGAAATAAAGCAAATAGAAAGATAGAGGGAATTTATGAAAGAAAAAGAACTGTTAAGATTACAAGAAATTAGAAGAATAGAAGAAGAATGGTATGAAAAAGGAGAAAATTATATTTGCCGGAATAGATGAAGCAGGAAGAGGACCTTTAGCAGGACCAGTTGTTGTTGCAAGTGTAATAATGCCCAAAGATTCTATGATAGAAGGTGTAAATGATTCAAAAAAAGTATCAGAGAAAAAAAGAGAAAAATTATATGAAGAAATAACTAGAACTGCAATTAGTTATGGTGTAGGAATAATAGATCAAAAAGAAATTGATAGAATTAATATATTAAATGCTACTAAATTTGGATTAACAACTGCTATAAAAAACTTAGAGGTTAAGCCTAGCTTGATATTAGTAGATGCATTGACTAATATAGATACATGTGGTATCCCATATCAATCTATAATTAAAGGTGATGCAAAAAGCTATTCTATTGCGGCAGCATCTATAATAGCAAAAGTAACAAGGGATAGAATAATGAGACAGTGGGATGAAGTTTATCCTCAATATGGATTTGCTAAGCATAAAGGATATGGAACCGCAGCACATATTGCAGCTATTAAGGAAAATGGAATATGTCCTTTACATAGATTGAGTTTTGTAAAGAAATTTATTTAGAAGTGTAAAAGAAAAGACGTATATAGTTAATGTTAAAACTATATAATTTATTGGTTTATTAAATCGTATCAGACTTAAAATTTTTATTTAGAGTTCCTAAAATAGATTTTTACAATAAAATACTTATAGTTAGTTTGAAAATTAACATTTTATTAAAAATAATAATAAATTATAAAAGATAAGAAAAATAAAAAACAAAAAAATCCTGTATAAATTTAAGTTAATTAAAAGGAGGACTATGCATCTTGAATATATTAGAGATAATTGCAAAAAAGAGAGATAAAAAAATTTTAACAAAAGAAGATATTGAATATTTTATACATTCATATGTAGAAGGAGAAGTTACTGATTATCAGGCAGCTGCACTAGTTATGGCAATATACATAAATGGAATGACAGACGAAGAAATAAAAGATCTTACATTAGCAATGGCATATTCTGGTGAAGTGCTAGATTTATCAATGTTTGGAGAAAATGTAGTCGATAAACATAGTACAGGGGGAGTTGGTGATAAAATTACCTTGATTTTAATGCCTATTATTGCATCACTTGGTGTTCCAGTAGCTAAAATGTCTGGAAGGGGACTTCGGTTTTACAGGTGGAACAATAGACAAGTTAGAATCTATACCAGGATATAAAACAGATCAATCTATTGATAAATTTATAAAAAATGTGGAAAATATAGGAATAAGTTTAATAGGTCAAACTTTAAATTTAGCTCCGGCAGATAAAAAATTATATGCATTAAGAGATACAATTTCTTGCGTAGATAATATTCCACTAATTGCTTCTAGTATAATGAGTAAAAAGATTGCAGCAGGAGCTAATAAAATTGTATTAGAAGTAACTGTAGGAAGTGGAGCTTTTATGAAGACTTTAGATAAAGCCAAGGAGCTTGCTAATATGATGATAAGAATTGGAAACTTAGCAGGAAGAGAAACTGTATGTGTATTAACTAATATGGATGAACCAATAGGATATTCTATAGGAAACACATTAGAAGTAATAGAAGCAGTCGAAAGCTTAAAAGGTAATATGGAAGATGATGTTAGAGATATTGTATTAGAACTTGGTAGTCAAATGATAAAACTATCTGGTAATGGAGATGATATAGAAGTTAATAAAAAGAATATATTAGAAAATATAAATAATGGAAAAGCATATGATAAATTTACTGAGCTTGTAAATAATCAAGGCGGAGACATAGATTTTCTGCAAAATACAGAAAAATTGAAACTTGCGAAATATAAAATACCTGTATTTTCAGAAAAAGAAGGATATGTACATAGCATAAATGTAGAAAAGTTAGGAAATATATCTTGCTATTTAGGTGCAGGAAGATTAAAAAAAGAAGATGAAATCGATAACCAAGTTGGAATAATTGTAAAAAAGAAAGTTGGAGATAAAATAAACTTAAATGAAGTTTTCGCATATATTTATGCAAATGACTTGAATATAGGAAATAAAGCAGTAGAAGAAATAAAAGAGTGTTATAATATAACAAATGAAAAAACAGAAAAACTAAAAAGTATTTTAGGAATTATAAAATAATCTTGTTTTTTATATAAAATTAAAGTTGGAAAAAGGACAGGTGATATTGACATTTTTTGGACAAAGGGATGGTTCTCTTGTCCATTTTTTATTATTTTAAATTAAGTATATTTCAGATAAACAAAATGGACAAGAGAACCGTCCCTTTGTCCATCATCTTGCCAAATTTAGAATTTTATTTTTTTGAATTCATCTAACTCAAAAAAACGATTTAAATTTTTTGTTGTTATACCAGTTTGATAAGAGATATCTTCAATAGAAGTTATTTCATTTTCAGATAAAAATCCTTTTAATTTATCGATATCGGAAATATCTTTTCCAGTGCATATAGGACATACACTAGATTCAGAAGTATGAAATGAACCACATCTTGTACATTTGTTTAATTCCATAAAAGCCTCCATTCGAGCAGTAGTATACTCTAACAAATTTTATTAAAAACTTATATTTTCAAATAATAAGAATGAAAAAGTTTTTTATAGTATTGATTCTAACACAGAAAAAAATAAAAATAAATAAATTTTAAAAAATACTTGAAAAAAATAAATTGATATTATATTATAATGATAATCATTATCAAGAAAGGTTTAATAATGAAAAAACATAGTAAACAAAGAGAAGCAATTATTAATTCATTAAAAAATAGAAAAGATCATCCCACTGCTGAAGAACTATTTTTAGACTTGAAAAATAAAATGCCAGAGATAGGAATTGCTACAATATATAGAAATTTACAAAATCTTTATCAAGATGGTGAAATAATCAAAATAAAAACGAGAGATGGGATAGATAGATATGATGGAAACATAGAACCACATATTCACTTTGAGTGTGTAAAATGTGGAAAAGTATCAGATATTTCGTTAGCAAATGAACAAATGAATAAACTAGATAGTGATATGAAAACATTAGCAGAAAAAATAGGAGCACATCAAGAATGTTTTTCAATTATAATTAATGGAGTTTGCAAAAATTGTAATTAGGAGGTAAAAAAATATGAAAGCTTATGTATGTAAAATTTGTGGGTACATTCATATGGGAGAAGAAGCTCCAAATAGATGTCCTATGTGTGGAGCATCAAAAGAAAAATTTGAAGTAAAAGAAGAAAAGGGAGGAAATAACATGAAAGAATTAAAGGGAACAAAAACAGAAAAAAATCTAATGGAGGCTTTTGCAGGTGAATCACAAGCAAGAAATAAATATACATATTTCGCAAGCAAAGCAAAAAAAGAAGGATATGAGCAAATTGCAGCTATTTTCCAAGAGACAGCAGACAATGAAAAAGAACATGCAAAAATGTGGTTTAAATTATTAAATGGTGGTGAAATATCAGATACAGCAAGCAACTTAAAATCTGCAGCAGAAGGAGAAAACTTCGAATGGACAGATATGTATGATAGAATGGCAAAAGAAGCTAAAGAAGAAGGTTTTGACCATATTGCATATTTATTTGAAGAAGTTGCAAAAATAGAAAAAGAACATGAAGAAAGATATAAAAAATTATTAGCAAATGTTGAAAACGGATTAGTATTTAGCAAAGATGGAGATAAAATTTGGAAATGTAGAAATTGTGGACATATTGTAATTGGTAAAGAAGCACCTGATGTTTGCCCAGTTTGTAGCCATCCAAAAGCATATTTTGAAATAAAAGCAGAAAATTATTAAAATGTAAAAAGGAAGCAGAATGTTTTAAATATTCTACTTCTTTTTTCTTGGAAATAACATACTGAATTGTCAAAACTTGATCTTTATGTCAAAACGATATATAATATAAGTATGTAACATTAGTTATTTCTTATTATCACTAATTAGTGAGAGGAAAATCCTCTACCTTTTTGGTAACCGCACAATGAGAAATACGCAACAAAAAAAGAATAAATTTACAGGAGGAATTAAGTATGTTACGGAAATTTGTTGGATGGTTTATCGTTTTTGGGTTGAGCTTTTTAGTTCAGCACTGGGGTTGGACTGATCAAGGAACTGCATTTCTTTGGATTCATCTCAGTGGCACAGTGCTTCTTTTAGCATTAGGACTTCTTATATCCTTGATTGCAGGAGATGGTCTGATTGAGAAGTTGGGACTTTCATTTCTAGTGCTCATTATGGGGGCTATAATTCTAGGAGTTACACTGTTTGCGACTTGGGGAGCTACAAAATTATTTGCTATAGAATTTACAGTTGCATATCAGATTATGACATTTGGACAGTGCTTGTGCGAAAGCTCTGAAAAAGATGATGACTAAATCTATACAAAGAAAGACAGGGAGAAAGAAAACTTTTTCCCTGTCTTATTTTTTATATCACTTGTAAAAATCAGAATTGCATAGTATAATTAAATAATTAATTTTTAAGTTCTAGGAGAATAAAATGATTGTAGATGAAATGTTATTAAAAGATTTGTATAGTGAATCAGGAGAAGAAAAAATAACTAAAGCTAAAAAAATTGTAGAAGATAAAAAGGTAAATATTACAAAAGTAATATATGATAATAGTTCAAATTTTGAGGTTTCATCAAATGTTACTGGAATTCAAAATGTATATGATGTATATATAAAAGTAATAAAAAATGAGATAGAAGATTTAAGATGCACATGTGCAGAATATGAAGATAGTTACTCTGCATGTAAGCATATTATTGCTACTATGAATGAATTTTCAAATAATAATAAATATATATTAAATATTAATAAAGAAGATAAAACGAGAAATAAAAAAGTAAATGCAAAACTAAAAAATAACCACAGAATATTTAAACAATTAATAAATCAATTTTATCTAGATATAGAAGATTCAGAAAATGAAAGAATAGAGAAAACGATAATAAATGAGGGGAATATAAAAATATATCCTAAATTAATCTACAATGAGCAAAATAAAAATATTAAGGTCGAGTTTAAAATAGGTAATAAAAATTTGTATAAAATTAAAAGTTTGCCAGATTTTTTTGACAGAATGATGAAAGAGGAAGTTTTTAAGTATGGAGCAAACCTAGAATTTAAGCATATAAAAGAGGCTTTTGCTAAAGAAGATATTGAGATTTTAAATTTTATAATGAAATATGGTGAAATAATTAAGTATGCAAATGAATCATCTAACAATTATGGATATTATGCAAGAGCTTTAAGCGATAGCTATATTTTACTTTCTAATACTGGAATGGATGAACTATTTAGTATATTAAAAAATAGATATATAGTTATGCAAGATCAAAATGAAGAACGTGAAATATTATTTATGGATAATGAACCAGATATTAAGTTTATTTTGCAAGAGAAAAATGAAGATGAATATATTCTTAAACCAAATATAGATATATATTCATATGATATTTTTCATGGTAAGGATTATTTATACTTTTATATAGATGATAAAATATATAAATGTGATAAAAGAAGAGAAAAAGATATATTACAGATATTAGACATATATAGAAAAAACTTTACACAGGAAATAGATTTCTTTAAAGAAGATTTAAATAATTTACTTTCAATAGTGTATCCGACAACTAAAAAATATATAGGTTTAGATAAATTAAGTGAAGAAGAAATAGAAAAATATGTTCCAAAGGAATTATATGTAAAAGTATACTTAGATTATGATAAAAATAATTTTATTACAGCAGATATAAAATTTATATATGGAGAATATTCATTTAATCCACTTGTAGAAAATGATATACAGATTCCGAGAGATGTTCTAAAAGAATCCGAAGACTTAGAAATATTTAGAAAAACAGGATTTATGTTTGATAGTGCAAATGCAAGACTTATTTTAGTAAATGATGATTTAATATATAATTTTTTAACTAATGATATTGAAATATATATGCAGAAATTTGAGGTTTTAGTTACAGATAACTTTAAACAAAAAGAGGTTAAAGGTCCTAAAATAGTATCTTTAGGAGTAAGAGTAGAAAATAATTTATTAAATGTAGATTTAACTAAATTTGACTTTGATCCTTCAGAATTAGTTAATATATTAAATAAATATAAATTAAAAAAGAAATTTTATAGATTAAAAGATGGTAGCTTTTTAGAACTAGAAAATAATGAAGATTTGGAATTTATGAGCAATATTACTGAAAGTTTAGATATTGATTATAAAGAACTTGAGAAAGGAACTTTGAAATTACCTGTATACAGATCATTATATTTAGATAAATTACTAGAAAATTTAAAAAATGTTAATGTAAATAAAGATGAACAATATAAGAAAATTATAAGAGATATAGATATCGATGAATTAGATGACAATATTCAGGTTCCAAAATCATTAAATGCTGATTTAAGATTATATCAGAAAATAGGATTTAAATGGCTTAAGAGTTTAGATGAGTATAACTTGGGAGGAATCTTAGCTGATGATATGGGACTTGGTAAAACAGTACAATTACTTGCACTTATATTAGATTACAAAGAAAATAATAAAGATACAAAACCTACTATTGTAGTAACACCAAGTTCTCTTACATTAAATTGGCAATCAGAAATTAGCAAGTTTGCAAGTAATCTTAAAGTACAAGTTATACATGGAAATGTAGAAGACAGGGAAAATCAAATAAATGAAATAAATAACTATGATGTTATTATTACTTCATACGATTTATTAAAAAGAGATATAGACTTATACAAAAAGAAAAATACTAAGTTTCAATATATAATTGCAGATGAAGCTCAATATATAAAGAATAATAATACTCAAAATTCCAAAGCAATAAAAGAAATAAATGCTAAAACAAAATTTGCATTAACAGGAACACCAATAGAGAATTCTTTGTCAGAATTATGGTCTATCTTTGACTTTATTATGCCAGGATATCTGTTTAGTTATAGAAAATTTAAGCAGATTTACGAATTGCCAATTATAAAAGAAAATGATGCATTTTTAACAAATAGACTAAAAAAATTAATATCACCATTTATTTTAAGAAGAATAAAAAAAGATGTATTAACAGAATTGCCAGATAAAACAATTACTGTATTAAATAATGAGATGCAGGGAGAACAATTAGATGTATATATGTCTTATTTAGCGCAGGCAAAACAAGAAGTTCAGGTGGAAATAAAAAATAGAGGATTTGAAGCTAGCCAAATGAAAATACTTGCCTTACTAATGAGATTAAGACAAATTTGTTGCCATCCTAGTTTGTTTATAGAAAACTATGAAGGTGAAAGTAGTAAACTTAATCAATGCATGCAAATTACAAAAGATGCAATAGAAGGCGGACATAAAATACTTCTTTTTTCTGGTTATACATCAATGTTTAATATTTTAGAACAAGAACTAAAAAAAGAAGGAATAGAATATTTTAAATTAACAGGTCAAACTATAGTAGCAGAAAGAATAAAGTTAGTAGATGAATTTAATCAAAATGATAATATAAAGGTATTTTTAATATCATTAAAAGCAGGTGGAACAGGTTTGAATTTAACAGGTGCAGATATGGTTATACATTATGATCCATGGTGGAATATATCTGCAGAAAATCAGGCTACAGATAGAACATATAGAATAGGTCAAAAAAAGAATGTTCAGGTATATAAATTGATTACTAAGAATTCAATCGAAGAAAGAATTTATGAATTACAACAAAAAAAGGAAAAATTAATAGATAATATGTTATCTACAAAAGAAACTTTTGTTAACAAATTGTCTAAAGAAGAGATTATGGAATTGTTTAAATGAACATTGGGGACGGGGTAAATGTTCAAATGGTTGCAATATACTTTAGTACTGATAATTAAGTATAGACAGTTAATCTAAACATTTAACATAGACTCTTAAAATATCTATGTTTGAACATTTAACCCCGTCCCCAATGTTCAAACGATGTTTATCAAATGTTAAGAGAAAGGATTGTAGATATGAATGATTATATAACTGTTATAGGTGGAGGCTTAGCAGGGACAGAAGCGGCATACCAAATTGCCAAAAGAGGCATAAAAGTTAAACTATATGAAATGAAACCAAATAAATTTAGTGATGCTCATGCAAGTAGAAATTTAGCAGAGGTTGTTTGTAGTAACTCTTTTAAATCAAATTTACATACTAATGCATGTCGGATTATTAAAAGAAGAATTAAGAATGCTAGATTCTTTATTAATAAATGTTGCAGATAAAACAAGTGTGCCTGCTGGCCAAGCATTAGCAGTTGATAGGGAGGAGTTTTCTAAAACAGTTACTAAGAACTTAGAAGAAAATCAAAATATAGAGATTATTAGGAAAGAGTTTGGAAAAGAAGAGTCTATTAAAAATTTTGCAAGAGATGGAATAGTTATAATAGCTACTGGTCCATTAACTTCAGATTGTTTGGCAAAACAAATAATGGAATTAACAGGAGATAATGGATTATATTTTTATGATGCTGCAGCTCCAATAATTACAAAAGATTCAATTGATATGAATATTGCTTTTTGGGGAGATAGATATGAGCAAGAAAGAGGAAAAGAAGAATCTATAGAGGATTGGAAAAATAGAAGCACTAATTTGGAAAATCAAAATTATATAAATCTTCCAATGAATAAAGATGAATATGAAAAATTTTGCAAAGAACTTATAGAGGCTGAGGTAGTAGAACTACATGAATTTGAAAAAAGAGAGATTTTTGAAGGATGTATGCCAATTGAGATAATGGCAAAAAGAGGAATAGATACATTAAGATTTGGACCATTAAAACCAGTAGGTTTTACAGATCCAAGAGTAGGAAGAAGACCATATGCAATAGTGCAATTAAGACAAGATAACAAAGAAGGTACATTATTTAATTTAGTAGGATTTCAAACAAATCTTAAATTTGGAGAACAAAAAAGAGTATTTAGTTTAATACCTGGTCTAGAAAATGCAGAATTTATGAAATATGGAGTAATGCATAGAAATACATATATTAATTCTCCATATTTATTAGATGAAACATATGGACTTAAACAAAATAGCAATATATTTTTTGCAGGGCAGATTACAGGTGTGGAAGGATATGTAGAATCTATATCTTCTGGAATTCTGGCTTCTATAAATGCAGTAAATAGATTTTTAGGAAAAAAAGAAAATATTAAGTTTTCAAATAAAACAATGATAGGAGCTCTAGCAAAATACATTTCGACAGAAAATAATAAGTTTCAACCTATGAATGCGAATTTTGGAATATTGCCAGAACTAGATGAAAAAATAAAGGATAAAAAGTTAAGATATACTAAGCTAGCGGATAGAGCTTTGGAAGAATTAAATAATACTATATAAATAAAAAATATTACAAAATAATTACATATTTTGTAATATTTTTTATTTTATAGGTTTAAAATAGATATGTCACAAGTAAATTGAAAATAAAATATTGAAAGAG
>OJMO01000193.1_pt1 | contig 46913 bp, 42 predicted proteins | sample 1597241 | NCBI WGS metagenome assembly OJMO01 (sample SAMEA2452129, study PRJEB22498) | human gut metagenome | biome: human feces; feature: human gut; material: feces | place: Australia | collected 2012 | reverse complement strand
TCTCTGAGGCATGGACGCTCAGCGGCAACCAATTGAAGATGCTGATCAAGAGAACAGCATGGAGCAGTTGATTTCGTATTTGCCAAAATATTCAATAGCCATGACAAGGAAGGTAAAGCTATAGATACCAGCAAGAGAAACAAGTATGTCCACCAGCTTCATGTCATCAAGGACGCAGAGATTATAGGAAAATACTCCGATGCAAGTTGGGTGTTAAAATGGTAAGAAAGGAGATTATTTATGTCACAAAAGAAGATATTCAGATGCCAGGATTGTGGGTACGAGACCGAAGTATATGAGGGACGTGGCTTCATGGGACAGCATATCGAAGCCATGTCTTGTCCTGACTGCAGAAACATAGTACCTCTTGTGGTGGGTGGAGTAATTGGTGATGCTGCACCTAGTTTTAATTCTCTTGTAGGAAGGCTATGTCTAAGATGTGGTTCTGACAGGATTCACAGGTGGGATATGCATACTTGCCCAAAGTGCGGGGGCAAGATGCAACCCACTGGCGAAGAAGAGTTTTGGACATGAAAATTCTAGCCTATATTTACCTCTTTGATATTTTACTGAAAATTACTTCTCAGAATTTCTTCGTTCTCAGATGGCAATAAGGCTCACCACCTGTTTTTTCATAATAATGCTGGTGGTAGGCCTCGCCAATGTAGAATGTCTCCTCTGGCAGGAGCAAGGTATTGACCTCGTCACCCTTACTACGGAGAAGTTCCGTCACATGTTCGGCTGTCTGCTTCTGAGATTCATTACGATAGAAGATACAGCTGCGGTATTGTGGCCCCAAATCAGGACCAACACCATCGGTCTGTGCCGGGTCGTGAATCTCGAAGAAGAGTTTACATAAGCTCTCATATGAAACCTGTTGGGGATTGAACTCCACGATGACGGCCTCTACGTGATGCGTCTTGTGGTCTCGTACATCGGCATAGGAAGGAAAAGCCTCTTTGCCACCGGTATATCCTGCCAGGGTATTGAGTACGCCGGGCTGTTTCTGAAACTGATGTTGCGCGCCCCAGAAACATCCGCAGGCAAAGATGCCAACCTCTATACTGCAGTCTTCAGGCGCATGATAGATGTCAACCTGAGAGCATTTTTCGATGGCTGCCTTAATCATTTCCAGTGCCTTGCCATGCTTCTTCTGAAGGTCTGGGTAGTCCTTACCTCTCTGAAAGTTATGTTGGAGGTCATTGTACTTCACTTGAAGTGCAATGGGATTTTGAGAATCGATAATGCTCTGCACATAATCGAAATAATCAGTTCCCGGCTTATGTGTAAGGATGCGAAGGGCATTCACTACACCTGTGGGAATACCTTCATGAAGCAAATCCTCAAAGGAGTAGGAGGTATCTTCTACCACATCATGCAGAAAGCCTGCCATCTTTTCCTCGTCTGTATGGCCCATCAAGCCCACTGTGAGTGGATGAAGGATAACAGGATAGCCATCGCGATCAAGTTGACCGGCATGGGCTGACGTTGCTATACGGAGTGCTATATCAATTGGATTCATTGTTAATTATGTCATTCTATGTTTATAATTTTGTCGTATCTCTTGCCTTGCTAGTCCTGGAATGATTACCACCCTTCATGGAGCAAGAATCATATATCTATCGATTCGCCCTCATGTGCTATCTTCCAAAACGGAATTTGCACAGCATCGGTAAACTCTTTCATACGCCAGGCGCTTTTGAAACCACTTGCCACAAAATGCATTGGGACAAACAGACCTGTCTGGAATTGCTCTATGAACTGTCTTGCACCACGGGTATAGCCATTACCTATGCGGCCATCTACAGGAAACAGCACAACATCAAAGCTATCAGTCATTTTTCTGATGTCCTTGAGTTCACCCAAATATTGCTTCTCGTCTTTTTGAGGGTCTATCTCGCCAAACTCAAAGCTCCAGATGGTTCCACCCTTATAGTCGGAAGTCAAGAACCTGGCGTACCAATTATTCAGATCGCCTGCATGAAAGATACGCTTGCCTTCAACTTCTACTATCCAAGACACACCGCTATCATTACTACCGGCTGCAACTATCTTTATATTTTTGTCGCACCATGATTTCCCCTTTACCATCAAGACGTCAGCTTTGACCTTTTGGCATCTGTGATGTCTGATGATGTCCTTGGAGAGTATGTAGGTAAAAGAGGTCTGTGGGTAGCGCTTGCGCCATGAAAAGATTTCCCGCGAGAAGTGATCTTCATGGAAATGACTTACAAGTACATACACAGGCTTACCCTTGGACAGAATCACCGGCATACAATCGGCGGGATCCATCCAATAATCGAAGACCAATACGCAGGATTGGGTCTCCACTGCAAAACCACTATGAAAGATATATGTCAGTTTCATGATTCTCATTCTGATTTACGATTGAATCTTTGAATTCTTCCTTGGACGATTTGAAATAGGTATGTTTCATCTTACCGCCCAAAAAAGGATAGCTTTTCTCTTATCCTACTATATTTAAACGGTTTGACGAATCTCATATTTAACCTCCATGCCAAGGATATCCATGATTTTTTCAACCGTCGATAGGGAAGGGTTGCCTTTACCGCTCTCTATTTTCTTGATGGTAGAAATGGCTATCTCAGACATGTCAGCGAGGTCTTGCTGGGTAATCCCCAAGGCCTTACGCTGCAATTTCATTACTTCTTGAATTTTCATACCAAGTAGTATATTATATTGTACTTTTCGTGCAAAGTTAACCAAAAAATCTAGATTACGCAAGAAAAGGTATAATATATTGTTCTTTTTATAAAAAATTATAAGTTTCTGAGATTTTTCTTGTTTTTTTGCCTTTGAATATTGTTTTTTTCTTAACTTTGCATGCACAATTCATTATAGAAATCATGACTATAGAAGAAGCTATCAAACAAAGACATAGTGTACGAAAGTACATACACAAACCTCTTTCAACTGAGGTAGTTAGAGCACTTGAAGAAAAAATCTTGGAGTGCAACAAAGAGGGTGGCCTTCACATACAACTGGTTACCCAAGAAACCAAGGCATTCTCCGGCATTATGTCATATGGAAAATTCCATGGCGTGGAGAACTATCTCGTAATGGCAGGGCAAAAAGCCGACGATCTTGATGAGCGTATTGGCTATTATGGCGAACAGCTTGTGCTGCTTGCCCAAGCCCTAGGACTCAACACCTGCTGGGCAGGATTAAGCTATCGCAAGGTGAATGAAGCCTACAAGATTGAAAAAGGGGAGAAGTTGACATGCATGATTGCTTTGGGATACGGAGAGTCACAAGGGGTTAGTCACAAAATCAAGACCATGGAACAGGTGAGCAATGCAACCAGCAATTCTCCTTCATGGTTCCGAAAGGGCGTGGAAGCAGCTCTTCTTGCTCCCACTGCCATCAATCAGCAGAAGTTCTCATTCTTCCTGCAAGACCAGGAAGGTACAAAAGCTGGTTGTAAACCCAAAGTTCTTGCCAAGAGAGGCTTCTCAATGGTAGGATATACCAAGATGGACCTCGGTATTGCCAAGCTTCACTTTGAAATAGGAGCAGGAAAGGAAAACTTTAATTGGGTGGTAAAGAAAGGATGAGAGACTTCACGGAAATATGGCAACTTCAAGATACCATCATTACAGCAGTCAACGCATGCGGTTATGGTGTCTGGGATTTGCATGCTACCAGTTGGGGATTTCATCTGGAGTTAACAGAACATTTGGATGATGCAGAAATCAGCAATATCTGCAGTCAACTTCCGCTTTCTGGAGATTACGAAGGAGAAGGCACAAATGGTTCTGTTCTAAGTTTGTACAATTACTGATTATTGATGTTCAAAAATAAAAGATAGATTATTATGCAGATATTATTGGCAAATACAAAAATCATGTTTGATAAGGCAGACAGGAAGCCTATCGTAAATAGAAAGTTTGCAGTACACCCTATTGAGAGGAATCACTATAGACATCTTATAGTTCGTTGTCTAGGATTTCCATCATTTCTGCTGCTGTAATCACTTGCGGTTCTTTTGGAAAGTGTTTGAGATTTCCTGTTACTAAGAAGGAATCTTCCTTGCTCAGGCAGACTTCGTAGAAGACTCGGTCGTCTTCATCTGGCATTTCGCCAGCATAAGGAAAACGGGACGAATCAATTCCGTTTTGTTTTACAAGTTCTATAACTGTGCAGATTTGGTCGTCTGACTTCTCTGATTTCTTCATTGATTTCATCAAGTGTGAGATCTGGGGTTTCACCTCTTTCTGCTTTAGCTCTAAGTTGCTTGAACGCAGCCTTTGCTTTTGCAGTCACTTCATCTTCTTCTTCATTCTTTGCCTGAATGGAGAAGGGAATGCTCTTACTGCGAATTACTGCCTTAACAAAGATGTTGATAGCGGTATTCGCACTCATGCCGAATTGCTCGCAGAGTTTATCAAACTGTGCTTTCTGCTGTTTGTCCATACGGACTGTCATTGCAGTCTGTGCCATAAGTCTAAAATGTTTAATTAATAATCATTCTGACTGCAAATATACATCATTATGGCGTAAAATGGTGCGACAGTATTAATAATTTAATAAAGATTAATAGTTGAATGAATGATATATGCGTAAGGGCAATAGGTTTAAGAGTAGCTAAGCTCATATTGACATTATTACTGACAGCAGGGTTGCTTTAATTCATCTAATTATTCGTTTAAAAAAAAGGGCTAGCCCCATAATCAGGACTAGCCCCCAGTTTTAATTATTTTCTCGATGCAATGAATGTATCTTGAAAGCTGCATAGCACTTCAAGAAAGATTACTTAACCTCAATGTGCTTAACATCGTCTTTCTTCTCCTCCTTGGCTATCTTAGGAATCTCAATCTTCAAGACACCATCACTGACCTCAGCGGAAATCTTCTCCTGATCAGCATCCTCTGGCAAAGCATAACTCTGAGAGTAGCTGCTGTAAGAGAACTCACGACGCAAGTAATGCTCTTCCTTCTTCTCCTCCTTCTTCTCATCCTTGTTCTCGATAGATACATTCAGATAGCCATCCTTATCGATGTTCATCTTGACCATATCTTTCTTCAAACCAGGAGCTGCAACCTCCATCGTATAAGCTGTAGCACTTTCCTTGACGTTGACTGCAGGAGCTGTTGCGTTCATGCGTGGCATCAAGCTTGTATCAAAGAAGTTGTCATTAAACCAACTGTTCAACCAATTTGAAACACTGTTATTTCTACGAGCTAACAACATCATGTAAAACCTCCTAATTCTATTTTTCTCGTCCTCTCTTCGCCTTCCGGCTCAGTCGGGATTTCTCATTGTTTTTAATTTATCCTTTTTAATAACGATTGCTTCGGCTTACGAGGCTCAAGGATTTCTAGAAATCCTCAACTGTCATTACTTAGGGTTCTTGTCGTTCCCCTTGCCCTTTCGGCTTCGGCTTTCACTCTATGTAGGAGCAAGTTACGTGCCAACCCGGTTTGTAGATTTGGAATAAACAGTTTTTGCCAATTTTGACTAAAGATTCTGCAAAATTGACAACAATGGATAATTAATTTAAACTTTGCTGCTAAAACTTCATGCTTTTTAAACCTGTTTTTCAATCCATGCCATCAGTACCGCTACAGCATACTGCTGTTCTTCTCCTGTCAGCTGTCTTCCGGCAGGTATATGATGCCATTTGAAGAAACAACCACGGCAACAGCAGCCTGTAGCATGCTGGGCAATGAATACAGGATGCCCTCTCATAGGCGTCTGCTTGCCGTCATTGGGAATCACGGCAGGAGCAAGGCGTTTGGCAACGAAATCCTCCGCATGCTTACGGATGGTTGCCAAGCCCTTTTCTGCAATATATTCGTTATCTTTCTTCGAGAGATGGAATCGGCTGCGAAATGTTGATTTGGAAAGTCTTTCAAACAAATCAGTCAAGTCATACTCTTTGTCTGGAGAAGTATCGCTTTTCATGTCTTCTGAAGAGATAGAGTTTTTCTGATGCTCCTCTTTCTCCTCAGGAAACAAATTGAGTTCTACATATTTTGCTTGGTTTACTTTTGATTCTTTTTTCATTTCTATTAGCCTCCTATATCTATGAATCTCCTATTAATATTAATGGATATCAGACTCTTACGCTGCAATTTCATTACTTCTTGAATTTTCATACCAAGTAGTGTATTATATTGTACTTTTCCTGCAAAGTTAACAAAAAAATCTAGATTACGTAAGAAAAGGTGTAATATATTGTTCTTTTTATAAAAAATTATAAGTTCCTGAGATTTTTCTTGTTTTTTGCCTTTGAATATTGTTTTTTCTTAACTTTGCATGCACAATTCATTATAGAATAGCAGTTTATAGTTTACAGTTAATAGTTTATAGTTTACGGTTGATTTCGTGGTTATTTGATGATAAGTTGCAGATTTCTTGTGATTCTCTTGGTGGTTTCGAAGAAAAAGCGTAACTTTGGCGGCAAAGTTGAACGTTTAATTGAAATAGAATGGAACAGACTGTATTTAACCCTGCTCAGATGAAGATTCTTCAAATGATGTCTTATATCAAGACTCCACAGGAATTAGATAATCTTGAAAATGTTCTCTCTCAATACTTTGCAAAGAAGGTTGATGAGGGGATTGATGAGTTGTGCGATAATGGAAGTATAACTCTTGATACCATAGAGAGCTGGGGTAATGAACATTTACGTACTTCTGGCAAATGAGAAAGATAGTTCTTGATACTAATTGATGAGCCTTCCAAGGATAAGCCCTTATCGTAAGATTTGGGATGATTTTGGAGTTATTGGCTGATGATTTGCAGATTTCTTGTGATTTTCTTGGTGGTTTCGAAGAAAAAGCGTATTTTTGTGGCAGAGTTAAACGTTTAAAAGGAGAAGATTATGGCATTAGAGATAAGAAGCATTCCTGTTTTGACAGGTGAGACCGCTGAACGATTTGTTCGTGAGGCAGAGGAGAATGAGCGTAATCCACAGAGGAGAAAATTAGTCTTTTCTTTTGAGGATATTGATCGCATTATGGATCGTTCACGTAAATATATGAAAGAACATGGAGGAAAAGGACCTTTTGCAAAATAGTTGTGGAGGCTTTCCATATCCTGTTACAACACAGGGTGAGTTGGAAAGTTTTAGTTGCGGAGATAAGGACTTGGATGATTTCTTTCATCAAGATGCATTCCTTTATGCAGAGCAGCTGTTGGGAAAAACTTATTATTTTTCCACAACAGGAGATGACAAGAAGATTGTTTGTGCTTTTACGTTAGCAAATGATAGTATCAAGGCTGCATTAATACCCAATACTTCAAGAAATCGAATACAGAGGAAGATTCCGAATTCAAAGAGAACAAGAAGTTATCCAGCAGTATTGATAGGAAGACTTGGAGTGGCAAAGGAGTTTCAAGGAACAGTTTTATCTGTTGGTTCACAAGTGATTGAATACATAGCATCGTGGTTTGTTCATCCTAACAATAAGACTGGTTGCCGTTTCATTGTTGTTGATGCTTATAATAAGGAAAATGTGCTTCATTTTTATGAAAAGAATGGCTTCAAATTCTTGTACTCTACAGAAGATTTAGAGAAAGAAGCAAATCATATTCCTGAAGATGAGTGCTTAGAGTCAAGAATGATGTATCTTGACTTGTTGGGTTATATAAGATAAAAAACAAGAGGTAATCTTTTGGATCCTTCTTAACTCTTTTCTGTCCCACAGATCTCACAGATTTACACAGATGGGGCGGGTGTGAAGTCCGCAGTGAATGATAGGCAATTGCTCATTCGCACACGGATCTCACGGATCTCACGGATAGGGCAGACGTAAAGTCTGCAGTGCTGTATTTCTACCTCTCCGTCTCTCCTGTAAGGAGAGTTCCACCTTTCTCACCAAGCCTCTCTTCAATAGTCTTTACAACCCCTTCGGTTCCCCTTGTAGGGGACAGAAACCCTTCTCGAAATGAGAAGGATGTAACCGCCCTCTGTGCTGTTTTTTCGAAAATCACCCCGTCCCTCTTTACCCTTAAAGAGGGCTCCACCTCTCACCCCGACCCTCTCTCCTCAGGAGCGATGGAGGAAACCGCCCTACTCGGTGCTCAGAACCGCTTCGCTCTAAGGTTGGCGGACCATCAAAGGTCTTCGCCATGTTGTGCGGGATGGGACCGCCTGGGGAAAGCTTGCTGAGGTAGGGAACTTTTGCGTCAATTAAATCTTTATACTGCATAAACCATGAGAATAACTGAGGAAGAAATTGCGGAATTAGAAAAGAAGCGAATGAAGTTCTATGAGAACTTTAATCATGATGAAGATGCTGTCTAATCTTTTCTGACTGCATCAGGTCATAAAGAACTGGGGCAAAATCATATTGTTTTTTAAACCAGATCACTGCTGTCCCGTTTAGAAATCATCGGTTTAAAAAGGCTAGGATACCCTATGAGTGCAAAGGTACAAAATCAAATCGAATACACAACTTCTAGAACATAAAATATTGGATATTAATAACTTATATAATAATCGTCCAGACTTAACGGGACACTAGTGCAGATTTGAGTGAAGTTTAGAATCAAGAAATCCACAGCTGGCTTGAGTGCCTGCTGTGGATTCTCTGGTTTTATCCTGAACTATATTAAAGTGTAAGATTCTAACTCCTTACGGAACGTATATCAGGCGGATTGGCATCGCCTTGTAACGGCCAGTGTTCGAGCCATCATATCCCTGAGCGAAACGGGTATTTGTGATAGTCTTTATCTTATTATAGATATCCAGATAAAGATACCAGAAGCCATATTCTTTACTGTTTTCACTGAAGCCCTGATAGCCCGACAACAAAGACTGGCTCCATAGATTTGCGTGATATTCATCCTTGAAGCTGTTGCTCTCGTAATATCCGCTGATTGGGATATAGATGTAATCCTTCTGCGAAGAACTTGTCGGGATGCGAATACAATTATACGGTTCACCTGTAGATGTTTCCAACAGATCTACTGAGGCTTTATTCGCAATAGCCTCTAGCTCGTTGCCCTTTGGAACTCTAAAATTGCCGATTACATACTTGTCAATATAGGCGTTACTGTTTTTATCATTTGATATCTTGAAATATCCACCTATAGAACCTTTATCATTGGCAATATTGGCAGAACCTGGCGAATAGAAATCGCTGTTGGATGCGCCTAGATTACGGTCTAACATGTAGTATGTCTTATTATACGTAGTAGTTTTACCATCAACAGATGGTTCATCTACCAGAATCTTCACTACTCCGTAGTAGTACCAACCTATTTTTGTTTCACCCAACTGTTCGTCTCCCAGATTTTTAATTTCTCCAAATACACCAGCATGATAGATCGGGTATTTGATGGTAAACGGATGATCAGCATCTTCAGTATTCTTGATGACAAAACCTTCTTCGTCTATCCATAAATCGTAGTTATTGGTGTTCAATGTAACTTTATAATAGTTATTGCCTTCGTAAACTTCATCCGAATAACTGATTTTGTCAGATTTCTTCACGAATTGGTCACCAGGTTTCTTTGGAATCAGATAATAGATTTTATTATCTCCTACGCTGAAGTGCAAGCCCTGGTTTCTGGTCTTTTCCTGATTATTGACCTTATTCTCGCTAGGTTTAACACCATGCATTTCTGAATCAAGCCAAGCAAAGTAATTATCATGAATAGTACCATTGTAATTCATGACAACCTGTCGATCATCAGCACGTTTAAAGTCGTAACCTTCCTGATGAATCTTGATGGTTCTTTTCAAGTCACCGGAAGTGATGGTAATCGTACCTTCCCGAGGCTCCTCCGATTTGTTGTTTGCAACCAAAGTGAGGTTGAGAACAAACTTAGTGCCTTCTTCAGGACTTGTTGTGGTTGACTTGCTACCTTGTGACCAGCCAGTTATCCACGATTGCGCATCTTCGCTGATTTCAACCTTATAGAGATTATTATCTGTTGTATTCTTTGTTTTAAGATTTGTAACCAAAGTGATAGGAGCAGTTGTACTTGAAGCATCAACCGTCTGTGTACCACAAACACCCAGTTCGTAGTCTTTGCAGGCTATCATATCAAAAATCTCTGGGTTGTCATCTACTACGGTTACCTTCAGACGATTTTCTGGCTCAGCCTTTAATGCTTCTGCTTCAGTCGCATAGCCCGCATCGTTTACAGATTTAACCTTCACGATATAGTTGTGGTTACGTACCAATGCATATTGTGCAGTTTTGCCATCATCTTTATAGAGGGCTACTTTATAGAAGCCTTCTGTACCCTTATATTTAGCCTTGATAATGATGTCAGCCTTGCCTGCAGAAGTTTCATTTACTGCAACTACAGCAGAACCTCCAGCAATAGGTTTGGTGTCATCCATCAAATCTGTAGTTTCTGCCAAGTTTTCATTGGTAGATTCTTCGTATTTAGCTGGCGCAATAGAACCTTTGCTAGCAGAATGCCATACATGAAGGTCTGTGATTTCGAAATCACTTACGGCTGCATCTACCGTGCATGTAATCTTTGCACATTGACGGGTTAGCGAAATCTTGCTGTCGTTCATCAGGTCGCTAAGTTTAGCTTTGCCCCAACAGATTGGCTTTGATAAATCAGGAGTGATATCTTTCATCGCATCAAGCTTTTCAGCCTGTGCTTTTGTCAAGTCAGGAACGTTGGCAACCAAATGTACCGTTTCTGTACCTTTAGGAAGGTTCGTTTTGATTTTCTTGTAACCATCTTTATCGGCAGTTGCAGCTGCATAAGCTTCTGTACAATTCTGCATACCAAGATATTTGTCTGAAGTGTCATAGCATACAAGCCACAGAGAAGTAATGCTCTCTGCAGTTTCGCCTCCAGCCCGGGTTGAGATTTCCTGAGGAGTGAAATTAGGCAATTGTATGCTCAGCGTAACTCCCTCGGTAGGGAGTTCGTCCCCACCGAGAGTAATTGCCTCTAAAGAGTCCTTACATGATGCAAGGCTTAAGAGCAATCCTATCCATATCATTAAAGTCTTTATTCTTGTCATCATTATATTTTCTATCTTTACTATTTAGAAACTCCTAACGGTTTGCCATCATGCCAGCTACCATCGTAATAACCGAATATCTGGTATTGTTTGGTAGCTGCATCGTAGATGCATGGGTAGCTGTCACCACCGAAGAGCATCAAATCATTGTTTCCACTAATGCTAACCATTATTGCTTTTTCGTATTCGCCCTTAGGTGCTTTGAAACTGAGAACTGTGCGATACCAACCATTGCCAACTTCTTCGCTTTTTTGCTTGAACTTATCAGAGTTACATTCCAAAGTATACGAATCGAATTTATTATTCTTCTTTCCAAAATCGATTTTCCATTTAGTAATATCACTTTTAGTATATATCACATAGTCAACATTTATAATAGTCGGCTTGTCATCATATACTCGATAATATGGAATGCAGGTAGGGTCATAGAGATACCAGCCTTCACGATCTTCGTAGTTGAACAAAGGAATACCTGGGTCCATGGTATGAGGAAAACGGTGTGGAGTACAACCAGTCACACCATTGCCAACATTCTCGCCAGTACCAAATATAACTAGCGTTTGACCTGGTTTAATTTGCTTTTTTGTACCTGTCGCTTTATTTTCAGCATACTTGCTATATGCATTAAATTCCATATCTTTATAATACCATCCAGCATTATTTACGTCACCTGTCATTTGGTCACCAGGGAATTTTTCTGAAAATATCCATACATATGCGTCATCTTTAACGGTAGTACTACCAGAAGTATTCTCACCAAGCTGTGTATACATATACATTTTATGTCTACCATCTTGAATATGTTTATTATCGTCATTATTTTCGTCTTTACTTACATCTTTATCAGTCCAACCATCATACCAATTGAAATTATACTTATCATTATAACTGCCGTTTATTCCAGTATATTCTGTTTTTTGTTCTGCAAAAATGACACCTAGATTAGCGGTTCCGCTTTCTTTACCATCCCAGTTACATATATTATTGATAGCTCGCATGTAGATACGATAAGGACCGAACTCCGGTTTTACTGTAACCGTAACTTCTTGTGATCTATCCTCGTCGCCAGAAATCGGATTCTTCGGAGAAAGTGTGAAGTTATAAACGGTTGTTGTCTGAGGATCTACAGTTTCCGTTACCTTCATCAGATATTTTCCATCTGCATTAGGAGTATTATCATAACTTATCTCCAGACGAGAAGGTGCCTCACCAACTTGTACTGTAGAACCGGAAGCTTTTTCTGTTAGCGTACCATTGATGTTCTGATATGCCTTCAAGCCACCTAGGTTGGTTTCTACCACAAAGTGTTTCTCTAGAACCTGCTTGTCGTCAGGATCCTTACCCCAATAGATAACTACGTTCTTTGGACTCACCTTAAAATAAGGAGTAACATCATAGTGTACTTCAATATACTTCTTGATGTTGTTTGCCTGTAAGTAAACTGTAGCAGTTCCTTCTCTCTTTCCTGTTGTCTTATCCTTTTCGAACTGATCTATTGGTATTTCTGGATTGATACCAAAAATAATATTTTTGTCATCTTTTTTTTGTTACAACGATAATATCTTGATTTGTTTCACCAACAGTCTTGGTGTCAATGCAGCCAAAGTCTACAACAGTTTCGCTTGATTTATATGAGATGGTATCACTCTTTGTAGAAGAGACTTCAGCCTTGGCCTTGTTAACCCATAAAGTAGTATGGTAGAAATCGGCATTGATTTCTACTGGCTTCCAGTCGCTCACTTTCACATCGCAGTCAAGATCCATATCGCCATAGCTCTTCAGCTTACCTGTAATTTCATAATAGGTTCCACGAGGGAATGTAGGCGCAGCATCTGATGCGTTCTGCTTATGTCCCAGTTTAATGGTATATTGATTCTTGTTGCTGTTGTTAACTTTACCGGAAATCTTCAATACAGACTGTTCCTCTGCCTTTGAGATATAACGCTCTGGCAGATAGTAGGTACCTTGAAAGAGCCACTGCTTATCGTTCGTAGGTTTCGGTGTACCCTTATCCTTATAAGCATCAGCGATTTTCACAACATCTTCGTTAGCTACATCTTTGTTAGCTTCAATGATTTCATATTCATCTTTCTGATAATAACGTCCTGTGCTAACTTCGCCAGTAGATGAGCTGCTGTAAATGGTGTTATCCATACCTGTAGCATATTCAGAAGTAACATCTGACTGGGTAAACTTACCATCCCATAATAAATGGGTAGAAGGAGTAAGCTTCTGTGCAGCAATATCTGTTATGCTATAGCTCTTGCCATAAAGATTATCGCTCGCAGTTGGGTCCATAATGAGGTTGAGCTTAACCTTTACGCATGTAAACTTCAGGTTAGCTGCCACCTCGGTATATTTCTTACCACTTTTTTCTATTTTTGTATCGATGATATTACCGTTTACATCCTTTGGCTCATAAATCATCGGGATGTTTGTAGAAACCGGCATTCCCGGTTCTGTTCCAACGCCATAACTCAGTACTATTTTTTTGAGATCATTTTCTGTTTGGATAGTTTGACCGCTCAATACCTTGTTCATATTGGCAACCACATAGATATGGTAAGTGCCCGGCTCGATATTGAGCTGATAGTTAGCTACATGCTGCTCTACCATCATTGTAGCCAGTGGGGCAGGGAGCGTCTCTACCAGGAGCTTGCCATCATTTCCATTTCCTGTAGGGAAAGCATAGAGGGTCAGGTCGTTGATCTGGCATTCATCTACCGTGGCATTATAGGTAGGAAGGCCGGAAGCATCGTCGGTACGGGTGCCGCGGCTGCTGAGCACGGTTGGCACGAGTACATGCAAGTTGCTTTCTGACGAAATGGGAGCGCGCTCGCCTCCAAGTTCGTCAGAGCAACTTACTGTAACCAACAATATAAACCAACTAACTAAACTTAAAATGAAATCTCGTATTTTCATTGTTTCTAATTTTTAAAGTCAAATACTCTTATGAGCTAAATGCCCGGAAAGGGCTCTGACACCTGAAACGGTTAGAAATCGACACGCTGGATGCGCTTGCTCCAATCCAGGATGGAAATGCTGAGCTGCACATACTTCCACTGGTTGCCCTGGAGGAAGAAGTCGAGCTTGTAGTCGTACTCACGGTCCAGGAATTCCTGTGCTGAATATTGGCGGGCTTCGAAGGCGCCACGACCTTGAGCCAGACAGTCAGCAAGATTGATGCGTACCACCTCTTCGCCTGTAGTCTTGTTCGTGATGGTGAGGATGGCGTTCTTGTCGTTTTCTGCTGCCGGATGCCAGATGAGTCGGGAGAACATGAGGGCGGCATGAGCGGTGCGCTCCTTTACATTGCCCTCGGTATCCTTAAACTCAGTGGTCCAGGTGTAGTATGGGGTATATGTCAACTCCTCGTCGGGGAGGAGAGAGTTGTCGTAATTGATATCGCCGTTGGCATTGGTTATCTGATAACTGAAGTCATCGGCATTGATGTTGGCAGGCTCGTCGGTCTGATGCAGGCTGATGGTGAGCTGCTTGGTATCACGAACCAGACCGATGGTATGGCGTGTAACCTGCAGGTCTTTTACTTCAACCAGTTCGTTGCTGAGTCCTTGCCAGAGTGTATCGAGCGGTTGGCTCTGGTTGTTCACCTTGCCCTGTTCGCGGTCGAGACGGGCATGGAGGGTGGTGATGTTGTCACCCTGCTGTGGCAGAGCTATCTGGAATTTGGCACCTGGCTGAGCGAGTGCATCTTCGTATTTCTTTTGGAAGGCGAAGGTTGCGAATCGGTATTTGCCCGGTTCCAGATTGATTCGCATGGCATAGTTTGGGTCCTTGAGCGGCTGTGATGTCGCATCGTTATAGGCATCATGGCGAGCAATGAAGTTGCCCTGCTCGTCGTATACGAATACGCTGAGGCCGCCCACATGATCATTGAACATGTCGGCACGCTGCACGTTGTAGTCGTACTTGAACTGCAAGTCAACACCCATGTCACAAGGAGGCAGGTCGTCGTGCATCAAGTCGTTGCAGCTGCTGAGCATACTGCCCGCCATGATGAATCCCCATCCCATGCATATATTCTTGATCCAACTGTTAAACTTCTTGTTTGCCATGATGCTTATCTGTTTTATGAAAAAGTAAAGTGTATAAATTGATTCTTATTCTTCCGATATAGCCAGCCGCTCCTTAGCGCTAGAGCGGCTGAGCTATATATAATAATGTGAAATGGATTACAAATCGAGCGTGCTAGAACGCTTAGCCCAGTCAAGTATCTTCACGCTGACATTGATATACTTAGTATCCTCATCGTCTGGATCACCAGGCTTAACCTTTGGAACGTCTGGATAACCAGGACCGCTAATGCTATTGACAGTAAGGTCGTACCAGTTGTTGCGGAGTACTCCGTAACGGCCGAGATACTTCTCGTTATCTGTGCCATAGGTTTCACCAGGCTTCCATTTTGTAAAGTCGTCCCCAAAGTGCTTGATACGAGCAATATAATAACTCTCACCATTCTGATAAGTCTTGATACCTACACCCTTAGACAGATCAAAACCAAGCTTGTTGTTAATCTGATCTACAATAGCTGCTGTCTTGTCATCTTCACCCGACTTAATAGTTACATTTGTTGCATCCAAAACGTGAGTACCTGCTGCCTTGATTCCGTCATTCAGAGTAACTGTAACGCCTGCTGTAGTATGAAGAACTTCTTCTGCCTTACTCTTAATTTGTTCAGCAAGAGTAGTTACTGTCCAAATGTCAGAACTGTTGCCAATCATAAAGAAAGTCTTGTCTGTCTCTGTTGCAACAGCACTTGGAGTATAAGTAGCCTTAAGAAGGACACGGGTAGTCTGACCTTGCTTCATGTTGTTAAGGTCGAAGGTGTTCTCCAAGCAATACAATGGCTTATCAGAACCAGAACCGGCATTCCATGTAACTCCAGTTCCATTGGCTTCAGCTAAAGTAAATTGTTCACCACATTTTGTCAAGTCCGATAAGTCCATGCTGTAGTTAGGGTCGATACCCCAATATACACGCTTGAAAGCACCTATTGCAGAAACTTGGCTTACAAAACGATCTGTTTTCCCAGCAATATTGCTCCAAATTTTTGGATAAGAAGGAATAGTTTGGCTTGTAGATGTTAAACCACCTTTCAACCCTGCTGTAACATGTACTGGGAATGAGTACTTGTTGATAACATCCAAAGCCCAGCTTTCAATTTTTACGTTATCACTTTTATATTTGTTTCCTGTAGCGTTGGCACCAGCTGTTGCAAAATAATTGCTTGTACCGCTTGGACCTACAGTAACCTTTGCCAAACCACGTTCTACGTGAACCGTTGTACCAGGTTTACTATGTGCCTCTTCCTTTGTTCTATAGATACCCTTTATTGGCACGAGGGTTGTTGGCTCTTTATCAACATCTTTGAATTCTGGAGCATTAGCCATATAGAAACCTTTTTTATAATCAATAAGGTTTTTTACCGTTGCGGCATTCCAAGTTCCATATGTGTCAGTAGAACTAGGCATACTGACCTTGTCTTTGTTATCATCATCATATTTATTGTTAAGGATAACCAATGCATAGTAATCGCAATTCTCACCTTCACCAACGGAAGCCTGCTTGAGCTCAGCTGTGATAGTTGCTTCTGTAGTGATACCATTAGCAGTATCGCCTTTCTTCCAAGGCTCCAAATTTCCGAGTGGGACTGTTTCAACGAACGTGTAGTCATGTTCAGATGTTCCTGCCTTCTTAAAAATAAGGAGTGTAGCATCATTTACTGCATACTCAGAAGCTGTACCGCCATCAAAGTTGTCGATTTCTGCACGTGTACCCCTTGTTGTAGGCAAATCGATAGTAATAGATGCATAGCTTGCACCTGCTTCGTTAGTACCAGTACCTGAACCTGCGGTTCCCAGGTCCTCATTGCTTGAACAGCTTGCTGTCATAGCTGCGATGACAGCCAAGCCAAATAAATGTTTAATCTTCATAATTTTTGAAAGTTAAGCTTGTTTATAATCGTTATTCTCTAATTTTCTGTTATTCCAGTTCCTTTATCTGCTTGAAGACATCTCTTACACGCTCTGCCTCTTTCGAGTTGCCTGCCTTGGCAAGATGCTTTTCGGCAGAAGTAAGATCGTCTTTCTGCAAATCGGTGCAGGCGGCATTGAGATTCGCAGTCTCATCATCTGGGAAGAGACGGACAGCAATGTCGAATACCTCGTTAAACTCTGGCGAACCCGGCTCGTAAATCTGTGCCACCAGGAACATCTCCTGCAGAGAAAGCTGCTGTGGTTTGGTCTTCAATATCTCCTTGGCTTCTTCGATGCTGAACGGACGAACCGTGTAGGTTACCGTATAGTCGCTATGACGGAGACGAGGATAGATATGATCCAGGATATAGCGGTAACTTGCCGGATGGAGCTTTCTGATCTTCAGGTCCTTATCATCGGGAGCCAGCGAGGAGTTAGCTATCTCGAGAATTGCTTCCTTATCAGCCAGATGACTAGCCTGAATCTTCTTCTTGAATCCTTCCCAGTCTTCCGGTGTAGCCTGATAGGTAAAGAGCTTGCTGTTTAAGGTGTAGAGGCTGCTCACATATTTGCGGAGGGCAGCTGCACGCTCGTTGGCAAGGCGCTTGTTGTTGGCATACGAACCATCAGGCGAAGCAAAACCATGGATATCAATATCTGTGATTTCAACGTTCTTGTCGTTCTTCACCAGGTCGATGGTGGAAGTAATCTTCTTCAGCTCAGTAGCATTCTCACGGAAGTTGGCAAGGATATAACTCTTGTTAACCACAAAGCTGAGATAGGCTTCACCCTTTTCGGCTCTCACCTTCTTGGCTTCCGCCTTCGGCTGCACGAAGAAATCCTTCGTAATCTTCGGTGTACGGTCGATATCCGCAATCGGCGTATTGTCCTGTTCTATCAGGTTGCCGCATCCGCAGAGATCTTCCTTTACCGAGAGTTTGAACTTCTTCATCCATTTCTGATAAGGAACAGACTGGGCGAAGTAAACCTGCTGACTGGTCTTGTTCTTGCGGGTAAGAACCTGTGCCTGCGGATTCTTCTTGCTGTCGGCAAGTCGGCGGTATCTTACAGCCTGGTTTCTACCCTGGATGATGATAGGGTTGAGAGCGATAGAATCAGTTCCTTCCATTACCGGTGTGAAAACTATCTGCTGCTCTGATTTCATCTTCAAATCGTTCAGATTCATACGGAAGGCAACGTCCATCCGGTTGCCGTTCTTGTGTGCCAAGACGCTGTCTACCTGAATCTTGCCCCCTGCCAGCTGTTGAGCCTGAGCAGGCATGATGCCCTGAGAAAAGAGTATGCAGAGAGGCGAAATGACCGCATAAAGCTTCATTTTATCCATATTATGATTTCCCTAAAATTTTTTGTATTCTGTCTAGTTATTACGTGTTTATATTGTCGGTTTAAAACAACAGTTAAATAAAATTCTTAGAACACGTATATGAGAGATAGTGCGGCTTTTGTAGGGCCCACATAGTTGCGGTGGTCTTTGTCGAGACATTTTTCGCATCGTCCGTAAAGCTTGTAAGGACTGTAGGCATATCCCAAACCGATAGACCCTTCGAAATTGAGGTGCTTATTAAGCAACCACTGATAGCCGTAGGTAAGGCCTCCACCTACATACCAGCCTTCATAGTGCCTGCCCTCCAGAGTTTTCGGCAGGATGCCGAAGGGCATGTCAATGTTTTTAATGTTGTATTCACCGCCTAAGGCATGGATTCCGAAGAAATGACCTCCAAACTTCTGGCAGGTGTACCATCTGTATTCCGGCATGACATTCCAGAATCTCATCTTCTTGTCGCCCGAGAACTTCCAGGGGTTCAGGGTGCCGAAGAGTTGAAAGGTTGTTTTCTTGCCCGTGCCGATTTCGATGCCGGCGTTGGCAGATGTAGAAGCCCATCCCAGTAAGTTGGTCTTCAGAGCGACCTCCTGCGCTCGCGTCGTTGCCATTGAAAGAATCAGCAGCAGCAACATAGCTGATTTAATGAATGTTAGCTTCATCTTAACTTTTATATTTGCGTTTGCTAGTTGATATCTTTTTTAGGTTGCAAATTTAAGAGGAATTTCTATAGTAAACAAGAAAATATTTCAAAAAGGTTATATTTCTTTATGCAAACGTTTGCACGTTTTATGCAACCTGTTTGCGTACACACATCATAAAGCACATGATTATAAGTGTAATTTGCACAAGAATCTCCTATTCATATTAATGGATATCAGACTCTTCTGCTGCTGATGCTTTGTTTTCCCTGAGTTGTGGGTTGGGTACGAAGCCAAGGATAGCAACCAGACAACTCATCAAAGGACTGATGATGTTGAAGAAGCAGAAGGGGAGATAGACAAGTGTCGGGATACCAAGAACCGTACTCTGCGTCATACCGCAGGCTGTCCATGGAACCAATACGCTCGTTACGGTAGCGCTATCCTCTGTACTACGGCTCAAGAGTTCCGGACGATAGCCTCGTTCGGCATATTCATCCTTATAGATAGATGCATTCATAATAATGCTCAGGAACTGGTCACCCATAACGAGATTGAGCAAGACACCTGATGTCACGGTGCTGCAGACAAGTGATACGGTGCTGTGGATGCTTTTCAGGAGCATGTGGGTAATGGCGTGGAGCATGCCGCTGGCTACCATACATGAACCGAAACACATGGCACAGAGGATGAGCCAGATGGTATTGAGCATGCCAGCCATACCTCGGGTGGCTACGAGATCATTGATGTTAGCCATGCCGCAATCTACCTGGGTATGGGTATAGCAGGTGGTCATGATTCCTTCAAAGAGGCTTTTGGCAGAGATGCTGTCTTCACCTGCTATCCCTACAAGTACTTCCGGCTGGAGAATGAGGGCACAGATGCATGCTGAAAGGGCTGAAAGCAGAAGGGTGATGAGGGATGGAGTCTTACGGTAGATGAGCCATCCTGTAAAAGCCGGAACGAGCATGGTAAACAGAGAGATATTGAATCCATGGCTCAGACCGGTAAGATACTGGCTGATATCCACTGGCTTGGAATCATAACAGAGTCCGATGATGAGATAGAGTACCAGCGAGAGCAGGATGCTTGGTATGGTAGTATAGAGCATATAGCGGATATGTGAGAAGAGATCCGCTCCAGCTATACTCGAAGCAAGGACGGTGGTATCGCTCATTGGCGAGAGTTTATCTCCGAAATAGGCACCGGAGATAATAGCTCCAGCGGTGTAGGGGGCTGGTATTCCCAGGGCATCACCGATTCCCATCAGAGCAATACCGATGGTGGCAATAGTGGTCCATGAGGTTCCCGTCATCACAGAAATGATGCTGGAGATGATGCATGCGCAGGGAAGGAAAAAGGTTGGCGACATGATCTGTACACCATAATATATTAATGTAGGTACTACGCCACTGATCATCCAGGTAGCTGACATCATTCCGATGAGCAGCAGGATCAGGATAGATACTCCGGCATCGCCCACGGTCTTTTTGATCATCTCTTCAAAGATATTCCATTTCATCCTATAGATGCCCATACCGAGTGCTACACAAACGGCTGTGGCTATCATGAGGGCCACCTGAGAGGCACCAGCCAGGGCATCATCAGGGAAGATTTTGACAACCAGGACGATGAGGGTGATAAGTACTGCCAGCGGTATGACAGAAATAAAAGGATGTGGTGCAACTGGCTGCAGAGACGAGCAGGATGCCTGATTCTCTGCAGCTTGAGATTTCTGTTTCTTTTCTTCTTGTTCCATTTGTTAATATTCTCTTAGAAATTATAGTATTTCATTTACTTTGCGTTTTCATCCGTTTCTTCAACGCTTTTCTTCTGCGTATTCGGCAAGAATCCTGCTATGATGCCGAGCAATGGCAGGAAGGCACTCACCTGGAAGATGAACTCGATGCTCGTCTTGTCTGCTAACCAGCCGAAGAAAGCAGAGCCCAAACCTCCCAAACCAAACATCAGTCCGAAGAAAATGCCGGCTATCAGTCCTACTTTATCTGGCATCAGGTCGGTGGCATATACCACGATGGAAGAGAAAGCCGAGGCAATGATCAATCCTGACAGGAAGGTAAAGATGATGGTCCACGTGAAGTTGACGAAAGGCATGGCGATGGCGAAAGGTGCTGCTCCCAGAATGGAAAACCAGATGACATACTTTCTGCCGAACTTGTCACCCAGCATTCCTCCTGCCACAGTTCCTATGGCAAAGGCTGCAAGGAACACGAAGAGACACAGCTGTGAAGTCTGTACCGAGACACCGAACTTTTCCATCAGGAAGAAGGTGAAGTAGCTCGTGATGCATGCCGTATAGAAATACTTGGAGAACACGAGCATGATGAGGATAAACAGTGCCCAATACTTCACCCTTTTAGAAATATGGGTATTGAGAAGCGGTTGTTTCTGCGGATGGTTCACCACGTAAGCCAGTCGTGCCTTGTACCAGACTCCCAATCTTACCATGATGATGGCAGCGAGGAGGGCTGCAAGGGCAAACCAGGAGATGGCATGCTGTCCGAAAGGCAGGATGATGATGGCAGCCAGCAGCGGACCTACTGCCGATCCGCCATTGCCGCCCACCTGAAAGATAGATTGTGCCAGACTCTTCTTGCCTCCCGATGCCATCTGGGCCACTCTTGAAGCTGTGGGATGAAACACGGATGAGCCCAGACCTACGACGCTCACAGCCAGGAGAATCAGAAAATAATTCTCGGCAAAAGCCAGCAGGAGCAAGCCCACCAAGGTGAAGCACATGCCGAGGGAAAGAGCATAGGGACGGGGATGCTTGTCAGCATAAAGCCCCGTAAAAGGTTGCAGGATGGAAGACGTCATCTGGAAGACCAGCGTGATGATACCTATCTGTGCAAACGAGAAGTCGAACTTATCCTTCACAATCGGATAGATGGAAGGGATAATCGACTGAATCATATCATTCAAGAAATGGGAAATGCTACAGATGATGAGCATGGAATATACCGTACCCTCTACCATCTTAGGATTTCCCTTGATTTTACTACCTATTGACTTGATGTTCATTGTATTAATTTAAATTATTATTTTTCATACAGTTCTATCGGCAAACCATCTGGGTCGCTGAAGAACACAAATCATTTCATTACTTCTTGAATTTTCATGCCAAGTAGTGCTTTTCGTGCAAAGGTAACTAAAATTTCCAGATTACGCAAGAAAAGGTCCTATATAATATTCTTTTTATAAAAAATTATTATTTCATGGAATTTTTCTTGGTTATTTGCCATTGTTAACCATTTTTTTCTTAACTTTGCATGTTTCCCATTTTTCTAAGGGTGATTATGATAAATAGGCGTTATGAGAAAAAGAAAGTAATGCCCACTGATACCTGAAATAGGGCTATTTTTGATTAATTAATAGTTATTTTACTCACATTTTAGCAAATATCATTACCTTTGCAATTTGTATGGTTATATCATCGACTCACAGACGGGTAAACTGACAGAAGTAAAATAGAAACAGAATAAAGAAATTATTTTAAATTAAAACACGTAATATTAAGAATATGATTTCATTTGAAAGTGATTACAACAATGGTATGCTGCCAGAGATTCTAGAAGCTCTTGGCAAGACAAACGGTGATAAAACATCTGGTTATGGTTTTGATCCATACTCAGAATCTGCAAAAGAGAAAATCCGCAAGGCTGTGGACAATGAGAATGCAGAAGTGTTCTTCCTGATAGGCGGTACGCAGACCAACACCACGGTCATTGATTCCGTCCTCATGGGATGCGAAGGAGTAATCTGTGTGGAAACCGGTCATATCGAGGTACATGAATCAGGAGCAGTAGAAGCTTTCGGGCATAAGGTCATTACCCTGCCAGGAAAAAACAGCAAGCTGACAACCGGCACCCTGTCAGCCTATATGGATACCTTCCTAGCCGACGAATCGCATCCTCACATGGTACAGCCAGGCATGGTTTATATCTCGATGCCGACTGAGTTCGGAATGGTCTACACCAGAGAAGAACTGGCTGCGCTGTATGCAACCTGCCAGAAATATGGCCTCCGTCTCTTCATCGATGGTGCACGACTGGGATACGGTCTGGTTTCAGCGGCATGCGACTATGACTTGCCATTCCTTGCAAAACATTGTGATGTATTCTATATCGGCGGAACCAAGGTGGGTGCCATGATGGGAGAAGCTGTGGTATTCTCGGGCATGAAGGCACCGAAATACTTCTTCACCAACGTAAAGCGTCATGGAGCCTTGCTTGCCAAGGGCAGAATGCTCGGCATCCAGTTTGACACGCTGTTTACGGATGAGCTCTATTTCAAGATATCGCGCCATGCCATCGCTACGGCTACCCGTATCCGCAGCATCTTCGAAAAGCATGGTATCACCATTGCCTACGATTCTCCAACCAATCAGCAGTTTGTAGTACTCTCACCTGCCCTCTACGAAGCCCTTTCCCAAAAAGTAGCATTCGAGATATGGGAAAGAAAGAGCGAACATGAAATCATCTGCCGATTCGTGACAAGCTGGGCAACAAAGGAGGAAGAACTCGACGAGCTAGACCATATTCTTCAAGCTTACGCCTAAGAAGGCTAAGGATGGTTCTCCTCCAGAATCATCCTTAGCAATTCTTCATTTGCCTCGTTGTTAATCTCTGCATCCTCCAACTCAGAGAAATAGTCAAGCGTAGCTGAACATTCGCCTGTAATATCTATCCCTATCACTTTTTCATGGGCATAGATGATGCGAAGCACGGCTTGGAGCTGCATAAGTGTCATATCTCCATTGCTCCAGTCGGTGATGGCATCCTGCTTTCTCAATACATCCTTGTCGATGGATATGTAAACCGGCTCATGTATAAGTTTACCAGCCTTCGACGGCCAAGCCTGGTGATGGTCTATCTCTGCCTGACTGTAGAACAACACCCTCTCTCTTAAGTGAACAGGCACCTGGGCTATCAACTCGTCCGATGCCCCCACAATGATAATGTGTTTGACAAACGGGTTCTTCTCCAAAACATCTCTCACCCAACCACCACATGACACAACACCCTCCCATTCCGGTTGCTGCATATCCGGATGATGGTCGAAAACAATGAGCGAGAAAGGTTCATGAATTCTTGACACCCAATATTCCGTAAGATAATGGAAATCTCCGGAATCTATGAAATGAACGGCTTTGGCAGGAAAAGGAGCCAATCGGCGATGCAGTTCCTCGCTACCCTCTTCGTCACAATAGCAGTCTACCCCTTTCATGTCCCGGCAATCTACATGGGTAATATTCTTATTTGAGGCAAATGCCTCCAATTCGTATACACCGGTAAAGTTAAGGAGAATGATAGGTATTTTCTTTTTCATATTGAATCTGAGAACTTATATATCTTTTGTATCATCTTTAAAATGTACAAAGGTACGTGTTTTTTCTCGAATTACAAAGAAAAGATGCAATTATTTGCAAAACATTACGTTTGTTTATAAAATGTAATATATGGTATACTGAACTTTCGCATGTAAGTTTCACACGCCATGAAAGGGCGAAAGTTCAGTATATAACAATATCAAGAATGTTCATGCAGCCAAGCTTTCTGCTCGTAGCTCAGACGATCCCAGTTGGTTCTCTTCTTTCTTTTCTTACCGCCACCAACTACTGCCTTTGTCGTGCCCTTAGCTAGGACACCAACAAATAACAACATTAACAATGTTTCCATAATCTTATGATTTTACTTTGTTATACTAAATGTTCCAAAAGGAATCTCCTGGGCAGACGATACTGCCATGTAGATAATTCCATATTCTCCTGGTTCAAGCTCTGAAGCCGGAATAGTGAGCAGATAGCTCTGACTGCCATACTTATGTCCGGAGAAGGCAAGATATCCTTTCTTCTGGGCATCGGAACTTCCAAGCACCGCTGGCTGGAGCGTCAACCACTGTATTCTTCTATCCTTCTTGGAAGCCTTAAAGCGCACGATGCGGTAGATACCCATCGGATCATAATCATTTTTCTCAGCCTTGATGAGTAAGCGTATGTCCTTGCCGTCGTTTTTAAGAGAATAAGCAGACTTACCTCCGGCAAAAGCGATATCCATTCCTTCAACTCCAGCTAAAGTGTTCACTGCATCAGCAGCAAGCCCTACACCGGCAGCCGTTCCCATCACTCTCACACCGGTCTCCAATCCAGACATACTACCTGTGCTCAAACCTACCATTCCACCAGCAAAGCCGAGGTCACTTACTGCACCAGCAATCTTTGAGAACTTTGAGAACTTGTTCTGGTGTTTTTCTACCTTGCCATTTTCCTTCGGAAGAACGACGTATGTGGAATCGCTGGTAAGTATACAATAGCTACCAATGAACTCTGGCTCTTGAGCCGTTACCTGTTGTGCATTTGAAGAAGCAGCTAGTGCCAATGCCGCGATAGAAAAGAAAAGTTTCTTCATATTTTTAAAGTCTGTGCCTGGCTCCTGACAACGTTTTATTTAAATTGTAAAGTTAGCGGAAAGGGGTGGAACCAAACCGAATCATCTGCACTCATAGACCTTCGCATTGCCACTCCGCCAGAATCTTCAGTTGGTCCACCCCAGTTGTGTGTATATACTAAATCTTTCACGGCCAAGGTTCCTCGGTCGTGAAAGAGGTACAATTCACTCTATGGGGCATCCCTGCAAGATTATCGAGCGGATGAGTTTGCGAAGTTCATGAGTGTCGACTTTACAGTTACACCTTAACGCTGTTGTACGTATTGATGCTTTTGCATCACGTTTGCAAAGATACGAAAAAATGCTGTAGCAGCCAAACTTTTCATGGCTTATTTTTCTTCTCAGAAAAGCTCGTTTTTCGATTCTTTTGACAAACCTTCGTTTTTTTTGCGCATATCTCTATGATAAATAATATTCTCTTCCTCTTAACGCGCGCGATGACATTCTTCTTACTGTTAAAAAAGTTAAAACTAAAACTTTTCGGGAAAAAGAAAGCAACAACTACCACATAGCCGTTATATGGTAGGTAGTCGGATAGGGAAATATATATAGCAGTAAGAATGAGGATGAGTCCCCTTGTGGGTGACCCATAAAAGTATAAAATCCCTATTCTAACTAACTTTTCTAAGAAAACCAGACAAATATAATAACACACACAACAAAAAAGTTCTCCGACACCTATTGGTGTGTGTTATTGTTTTTTTATTTTATTTTTTATTCTTTGTGGACAAAACATAGACACTATTAGGATATTACTTGGATATTACTTGGACATCTTATTTTTGAATCCTAATTAAATAGCAGAAAAATAAGCTGTTACCAAAAATATAGTCCGTCAAATTGTGAGTTGTATTTATAGAGAATAGTAGGTTTGTATCTACTTCGAAGTTCAGCTGTTCTCTTGAAGGGTCATAATTCCATCTGGCTTTCTGCGCCCTTTTGCAATCATCTAAACGGCGAAGATGTTCATTGCCTAGTGAAGACGAGAACCCCTTGCTGGCTCTCATATCAATAACGTTTTTTGCTCTGCTCATAATTGTTTTTTTAGAAAGGTTCTTAAGAAAGTATTCCCAGAGCCTAATCCCCCTACGGCTTGCCGCACGAATGTCAAAACGTTTTACTTAACGTTTTTGGGGCTTTCAGGGTGTTTTTCTAAAACCCCGTATTAGGCTACAGGGATGTAGTACATTTCCCTCTCATGCGCAAGCGCATTTGTAAAGAACCATTACCTCGATATTTCTGATGCAAAAGTAATGATTCTCGATGAAAGAACAAGCATAAATACGATATACCTTTGAAATTAACAATTGCAAAACCTCCCAATTATTTCACGGTTAAGATGAAATATATGTTTTCCATATCGAACAAAGAATTTCTGGAATGCTAATATGCATAAAACTCACAGATATGAAAAAGGGTTGTTGGCCAATAAGGACAATATTGAAAATATACCAAGATTTTTACAAAAAACTTATTAAAACAATTTAATTTTCAACAAAAACATAGTAAATTCGTATTTTTATCTATATCTTTGCAGAAAATTGAAACATATAGTAATGGTATTTAAAAATGCACTTATATTGGATAAACATAGATGTAATGTTCCCCATTACATCCTCAACTGTAGTCTTCGGAAATAATATCTATCTTGCTTGAGATAACATATTATTAACGAATTTAAAATTACATGGGTTTAATCATTTTATATTTTTTAGGTGCTCTGTCACTATCCTTTTTATGCTCCGTCCTGGAGGCGGTGCTACTTTCTACTCCGATGTCATTTATCTCGATGAAGGAGAATCAAGGCAACAAGACTGCCTCACTGATGAAACAGTATAAGAACAACGTAGACCGTCCGGTGGGTGCCATTCTTTCACTCAACACCATCGCCCACACCATAGGTTCTGCCGGTGTAGGAGCCGAGTCTATGAAACTCTTTGGCGAAGAATACTTCGGTATCATTTCCGCCATTCTCACTCTGTTGATTCTGGTACTTTCAGAAATCATCCCGAAAACCATCGGAGCTTCATATTGGCGCTCTCTTGCCATGACATCTACCAAGATCATCCGTGTGCTCATCTTCATCACCTATCCTTTGGTACTGCTTTCGGAACTTATCACTAAGGTATTTACTCCGAAGAACCACCAGGCTTCCGTGAGTCGCGAAGAGGTATCGGCCATGGTAGACGTAGGTACTACAGAAGGCATCTTCCGCGAATCGGAAAGCAAGATCATCAAAAGCTGCATTCGCCTGGCAGGAGTAAAGGCCAAGGAGGTGATGACTCCATCCATCGTAGTAGAATCAGCCAACATGAATCTGACTACCAAGGAGTTTTACGAACAGAAAGAATGGAATTTCTCACGCATTCCCGTTTATGACAACAATAAAGATATCATTGTGGGATACGTATTGAAAGATATGGTTCTCAAATTGGTTTCAGACGATGAGTTCCAAACCAGATTATCCGAACTGATGCGTCCGATTCTTTCCTTCAACGAGGATGAATCTCTATACCAGATATGGGAAAAGATGTTGGAAAAACGAGAACACATCTCTATCATCGTGGATGAATACGGATGTCTGAGAGGAGTGGTTTCCATGGAAGACGTAATCGAAACGATGACTGGCGTAGAAATCGTAGATGAAGACGATGTGGCTGTAGACATGCAAGCCTTGGCTAAGGAAAAATCGCGCATGATGCACCAAGGTATTGTATCTGCCATTCCTGGCAGTAAAGCTTAATATTTACAGAACATTGCATTTTAACAAGAGAGGGTGGGTCATGGAGTTATGACCCACCCTCTCTTATTTATCCCGGAAATATCGCAACCTTGATGACTCCATCCCTGCGGTTCTCGAATACATCGTATGCCTCTTCTATTCTTGAAAGCGGGAAACGATGGGTAATCAGAGGAGTGGTATCTATCTTTCCCTGGGCTATCAAATCAAGGATTTCCCCACAGTCGCATCCATCCACACCTCCCGTCTTGAAGATGAGGTTCTTGCCATACATATCAGGAAGCGGAAGTATCTGCGGCTTGTCATACATCGCAACGATGGTGACGATGGCATTAGGACGGGCACACTTCCAGGCAAGCTGGAAGGTATCAGGTCCACCTGCAACCTCCATCACCACATCAGCTCCCCCATGCTGACTATGTTGTTTGACAAATGCCTCACAATCCTCCGGTTCAACAACCATCACCTGCGGATAATGCTTCTGGATAAACTCTCGCCTATCCTTTGATTTCTCACAGACGATGATGTTTCTCGGATTCTTGAGCAGAGTGCAAAGCAAACAGCAGACACCCGTAGGGCCAGCACCGATAATCAAGACAGTATCCTCCTCCGTAATTTCAGATATTCTCGTAGCCCAGAATCCAGTAGCAAGGATGTCGCCAACGAAGAGCGCCTGCTCATCGCTTACCGAATCAGGAATCTTGTTCAAGCCGGTTGTAGCATAAGGAACCCTCACATATTCCGTCTGCCCGCCATCGATTCTGCATCCCAGAGCCCATCCGCCATGTGGAGAAGTACAATTGTTCACGTATCCATGCTTGCAATAGAAGCATTCTCCACAGAAGGTCTCTACATTCACGGTTACTCTGTCTCCCGGCTTCACATGGGAAACCCTCTCCCCTACTTCCTCTACAATGCCTACCATTTCGTGGCCAACAGTAATCCCCGGTACTGCGCGAGGCACAGAACCATGCTTGATATGAAGATCACTGGTGCAGATACTGCTCAGCGTTACTCTTACGATGGCATCATGCTCATCTATTATCGTAGGCTTCCCTTTTTCTGTGAAGCCAAACTTTCCTTGCTGGATATATGTAAATGCTTTCACCTTAATTATATATATAAGTATTATTATTCACGTTAAATCATGCTGCGAAGTTACAAAAAACATTTTAATCATACAAGAAAAAATACAGATTCTTTCTCACCTTTTGACCTGTAAACTATTAAAAAGTCTGTCTTTTTTTACAAGTAAGACCATTTTTTGTGATTTTTCAGCAAACAAAACCATAAAATATACTCTGATGTTCAAATAGTTAGCCAAAAATTTGGAGAATAGAATATTTTTTCTTACCTTTGCAAATGAAAGATTTGAATTCAATTTTTTACAAAATATAGCATGTATCAAGATTTAGATTTTACTGATAACAATTACTATCAGGAAGATTATATAGATTCGCCGGTTGATGATTTCGACTGGATGCCTAATTTATTTGCCAAGCTCGCAAATCACCTGCGAACTTCAACTTCTGCTGATGTTATCAGACTGGGAACCATTGGCTGCATCAGAAACCATGAGCCGGGAGATGATTCACTTCTCCAATGGGAAGAAGTAGAAACAATGCGTCGCTATATAGATAGCGTTAACAGAGGCTTGGGTGCACCAGAAGATCCCACACTCCAGCAGTTGCTCCATTCTACAGAATGGACTAACTATGGTATTTTTACCATGAACTTTATCTCGGATAAGAACCTCGACTATAAAGGCATCTGTGAGGTTGAAAATACAAATCTCTCATACGCCAGCATGGCTTTTTTAATTGCTCTGGTAAAAGGGATGAGTATGATTAATCTCAAACATCCTTCAGCAAAGGGAGAAAACAATCATATTTTCACATACGTAATTCCAAGTCAATTCTCCACCTTCTCCTTTGCTTCATTCCTCAATGTGGCCAATGCACGTCTCGCTAACAAAGAAGATATTTCTGAACAGGAGATTGAAGAGTTGACCCAACTTGCTTTCAAGAGTCGCTACTGGAAACAAGAGACCTCACTCAAGAGTGAAGACAGCGAGTTGTTCATCTATGTCCTCAAGAACATCATTTCGGAAATTCTGGGACTGAAGCTTGACATCAATGCGGAATCCTTTGCCAAACAGGCAAAGAAGGAAGAGAAAAAGACTGCCACTCCAACTGTAGATAACCATAAGAAGGAGAAGAAGGAAAAGAAAAAAGAAAAGACTATCCTGAAAGATAATTCCAAACCTTCTTTGGCATCTACGATGGTAAAAGTCTTAACAGAGGAGTCCCTCCCGCAAACCAAAGAGAGTCTTATTGATAAGACTATGCAACTCTATCCTACTCTCAAGATAAACTGTTTCAACACCACCCTATCAAGACTCCATAAAAATGAAGTTCTGAATTATTATAATGGTGGACTGATTGGAATAAAAGGCAAAAGATACGGAAGAGGCTATAAGATAATTAGCCGTTTACATAAACATAAGGAAACAGATTAAGGCTAAATTTTGTGCCAAGAAAATCCAAAGGCTAAAAGACCATTGGGTTTTCTTGGCACTATTTTTTCTTGAAAGTTTGCAAGAGTTTTCCATCAGGCGCAAACAGTTCATTCCTGACCTCAAAAGTTGATGGCTCTGGTTTCACGTTGGACCATGACTGGTATAACCATCATAGAACTTGTGAATGCGGTGAGAACTTACTTGAAAGCAGTTCAATGACAAAATAATAACCTAAAAAGAAACTTACTTGTAGTTTTTCCGGCAATTAGTCAATTCTACAATTAGACAATTAAGAATTTGATTCTCTATAAGGAGAAAACCACAAAACTGTTTACCTAAAACCAAAAAACTACGCATAAACCACAAAGTTGTTTACCAAAAATCACTGCATTTTGTAGCACAAACCACATTTTTGTTTACCTAAACCACTATTCTATTTACCTAAACCATTAAACTGTTTACCTGAAACCACTATTTTGTTTACCAGAAACCACAAAACTGTTTACCTATTCTAATAAAAAGCAGTTGCTCCTTTTTAGGTAAATAGAAATGTGGTTTTTACCTAGTTAAATTCATGAGAAAAACAGGTAAACAGAAATGTGGTTTATGAGAAAAATCGATGAACGTTCTGCCAGGTAAACAGTTTTGTGGTTTTTAAATTCTTATTCAGTTGCTACTAAAGAAAAAATCAAAATGTCTAGACAATTTCTTTAGGCGTTTCACATAACATACTAATATACTGATAGTTATACACATATTCAAATTGTATTCAGGTGCCTGATTTCAAATAGAATAAGATAAAAAATAGTATCTTATCAAGATAAAAACCACAAAACTGTTTACCTGAAACCACTATTTTGTTTACCAGAAACCACAAAACTGTTTACCTAAGAATAAAAGACTGATATAAAACTGATATAACTTATTACATATCAAATTATAACATGGGATTTGGTAAATAATTAATATAACCTCAAAATGGAATGAATTATATACATGACATTTCAGGTAAACAGTTTTGTGGTTATGATGATAAGCCATTCTTAAAAGTAGGTAAACAGAAATGTGGTTTTACATATCAAAAAGAGGAAGTACGGTACTCCCCTACTTCCTCTTCAGCTTTCTTGTTCTGCTTAGCCTTTATAGAATACAGGCATGAATGAACCGACACAGTCAAAAAATTCTTGTGCCAGCCTTTCAAGACCCGATGTTTTCAAAGCAGCAAAATCATCATCACTAGCAGCAATACAGAATCTGTCATTCTTGATTCCTATGAATTTGCATCTGCCCAACAGGGCTTGCTGACTGGTATCCTGTACCATCGAAATAAACTGATTCCATTGCTCAAAACCTTGAGTCGTGTCTACTTCTATCTTCTTGTCAGGATTCTGATATACATGCGCAAAAAGATCTCCCTGCTGCGTGGCATCATCAGATGTTTTCTTTCCTCTATTACGGTTTATTTTTTCATTCAGACGACGAGCAATATCTGCATCTTTATCTCCGATATGATTGATACCTACATCCGTCCGCTTGATATGGAAGATAACATATTCAGGATCTCCCTTATGCTTTCCGTTCCGATAAACAAAATCTTCTTCAGAAAATTCATCAAATACGATATCTGTCTCACTGCGACTAGCCATTCTGTTGAGATCTTCCCTTACCACATCGAGTACCTGTTTTCTGAATTGCGAGAATTTAGGATATTTATTCATCACAGGCTCCCCCTTGTCGTCAAGCAGAATATTGCCATGTTCATCAAGTTCTACCAGACCCAAATACTGTTTCATCGGCAAAAACTCAACCTTAACATCCAAGCTCTTGTCTAGTCCCATCTGACGAAGCAGATATATATAGAGTCGAGGTGTATTCACCTTCTTGGAATATTTAGCAATCATGGAGATATGATGAATATATCCCTGACGCATGTCAAAAAGGCTCATGGTGAGTTTTGGATCTATCTCAAGTATTACTTCACCCTTGATGCGTTCTACTTTCTCACCATCGCTCTTTGTATAGCCTTTCTGCGTTGTCGGAATCTCGATGTTTGAAAATACGTGCTGTATCTTCTCTGTCTTGCTATCCGTCTTTACACGCACCGACAGGTTGAGGATATCGTTCTTCAGCGTATCACGCAGATTCTTATAATTATGAAACTCCGTTGATACCTGAAAATCCTTGATGTCTATTTTGATGGGCGGAATCTCCATAACAGCATGCTCTATTCCTTTCTCGAAAAGATAGTCGGAGCGTGCATCTCCAAGCACTCTCTTCTCGGTAAAATACTCTTCAACATACTTCTGCAGATGGGTACTTGCAACCATCAATATGTTTTGTTGCAATAATGTATATTGCTTATCCAATTTTGTCAGCGAAAAAGGTGTGTTAATCCACACCAGATTCTTGTTTCCTTTTGGTTCACTCATATAAAAACCACATTTCTGTTTACCATAAACCACAAAGTTGTTTACCTAAAACCACTTTTTTATTTACTTAAAACCACATAAATATTTACCCGAAACCACCAAGCTATTTACCATAAACCATATTCCTATTTACCTAAAACCACTTTTCTATTTACCATTTCAAACATAACTCATTATTAATCAAGCTATTATGCTTTCTGTAATAAATAAGAGATATATAATTTATTATAAAGAATAATCTATAATTATCATTCTTTTGGTAAACAAAAATGTGGTTTTTGTAGGAACTTATACCTTATTTTTAAGCTTAGCGCTTTTTTAGGTAAACAGTTTTGTGGTTTTCACCCTTTTAATAACTACTTTTTGTTTGCTTACTTTTTCAAGTAATCCATCAGGATATTGTAGAGCAGGTTTTCCTGTGGGATATCATCTGAGAGGCATTTCATCTTCAGGAGAAGGAGTTCTTCCTTGTTAAGATATGTAGCCACACTCGTTCTAGTGCGTCTTTCCTCTGCAGTCCAGTAACTTTTTCTCTTGCGACCACCTTTAGATATATTTTTATCCTCTTCGCTTTTTGCCATTTCTGTGTTTAATAAACTTGGTCGGTCGTTCATACCCATATTTTCAAGAGACTCACCAATTTCTTCTAAATTTCTTTTTGCTACAGCCATAATTCTTATATTTTATAAGTTTATCTTCTTTTGTTTTATTATTACATGTTTCAACCTACCCTACTAAGATTAGATTTTGATGTTGAACATGCGCTTGATAGCAATTTCGTAATCGATACCTGTACTTGAGTAAGGTGCATATTCGAATATGCTTTGTCCGTGTGCCTGAGCTTCCAGGAACTTTACAGAGCGTCGGATACGGCAAGGCAGAATTAAGTCGCCATGTTTTTCGCCTAAAAGTTTGCTCAACTGCTTGGTAATCTTGGTTCGTTCATCTACCATAACTGGCAGGAGTCCAAGTAATTCCAAATTATCGTTCATGTGGAACTCTTTCACTTCATCCATTACGCTGAGTACTTCACTTACTCCCTTGACAGATAATGCTTCCATCTGTACTGGAATCAAAATCTTGCTCGCTGCAACCAAAGCATTATAAGTGTTCTTGGAAAGTGCTGGAGGACAGTCGATGAAAATGTAGTCGAAATCATCAAATACGTTTTTCAGTCCTTCTCCTGTCATGTCATGGCAATCGTTGTCTTGCAAGCATCCCAGTAATACTGTGTAGCTCTTCATCTGTTCTCTCAGTGAAGGGCCTCCTGGAAGGTGTTGTTCTATATTTTCCATCTGAGCGGATCCTGGAACTGCATATACTCCATTTTTACATTTGTAGACTGGCACACCACTCTGTTTGCACATGGCGTTGTATATGTTATCATATTCGTTATCTCTCACTCCGAAAAGCGAAGAGAGGTTGCATTGTGGGTCTAAGTCTATTACCAGAACCCTGAGGTTGTGATTCAACCGGACTATGCCAGAAGCCAGAGACTGCACAGTAGCCGTCTTGCCTACTCCACCCTTGTTGTTCACTACTGCAACAATTTCCTGTAGTTCATGTTTCATATTTCTTTTTTCCTTATTTCACGTTTTTGTTTAATACAATTTACATATATTAGAATTGCTGGCAATTAGAATAAACGAATTGACTTATATTCTTTCGTTCGGAAAGACTAAAAGTCTTATTTCTGGATTATCTAATGTTCTTTAGTTCTAATATTGGTTGCAAAAATAGCCAAAATAGTTGATATAAAAGAATTTATCTTCTTATTTCTTTGTAAATATCCTTTTTTTTATACTTTTCTAACAATCTTCATGAAGAATAAGCATCACTTCGAATATGCTACTAAACGAAAATATGAATATCCTAATAGACGGACAAATTAATTAAACTTATATATGAATATTCTATTAAACATATATTTATATAGACTTTTATACTAATAAACGAATATGCTAATAAATGATTATACTAACATATTAATAAACATATCTATGTATAGTCATATAAACTTAAGAACCGATAAACTAATAGCGTAAAGACTTATATTATAATAAACGAAAATACAAAACTACGTTTAATCAAATATACTAACTGCCAGCAATTATAATAATCTAATGATTGGTGAGATAAATAAACATGTATATTGCAAACCTAACATGTTAACGCTTTATAATTCAGCATTTTGATTATTCTTTTTGTAGAATATCTATCATGTATAAAATTAGAATGTTCGTTTAGTCTAATTGCCTAATAAACTAAAATACGTATATTCAACAGGAATAGTTTATATAAGATATGTTAATTTTTCCTCTAAGTGCATACAACCTATTGAAATTTTCAGTATCTTTACAGAGTTAAACTGATGTCGAACCTTTAAAACTATAACATCATGAAAATTGGTATACCAAAAGAGATTAAGAATAATGAGAACCGTGTTGGAATGACACCAGCAGGAGTAGCTGAATTCATTCGACATGGTCACGAAGTGATGGTTCAGCATACGGCTGGAGAGAACAGCGGATTTGCTGATGAAGCGTATGAAAAGGTAGGAGCCATAATCTTACCCGACATTCAGAGTGTATATCGTGAGGCGGAAATGATAGTAAAGGTGAAAGAGCCTATCGCTGAGGAATATCCACTTATCCATCAAGACCAGCTTGTATTCACTTATTTCCATTTTGCCTGTGACAAGGAACTTACCGATGCTATGCTCAAGAGTGGTGCTGTCTGTCTGGCTTATGAGACTGTGGAGACAGATAACCACCATTTGCCTTTACTCATTCCGATGAGTGAAGTAGCTGGAAGGATGGCCATTATTAATGGTGCTTTTTATCTGCAAAAGACAAAGGGAGGAAAAGGGAAACTGATGAGTGGTGTACCTGGTGTGAACCGCGTCAAGGTTTTGGTATTGGGCGGCGGAACCGTAGGAGAAGCTGCAGCAAGAATGGCTGCAGGAATGGGAGCTGATGTATGGATTACAGATATCAGTTTGCCTCGTCTTCGTCAGTTAGAGATGGAGCTGCCTATCAATGTACACACGCTCTATTCCAACGAGCATAATATTCGTAGAGAATTGACAGATGTGGATATCGTTGTGGGTAGTGTGCTCGTACCAGGTGATAAGGCGCCGCATCTTATCACGAAAGATATGTTGAAATTGATGGAGCCAGGAACTGTACTTGTTGATGTAGCAATCGATCAGGGTGGCTGTTTCGAGACATCGCATCCAACCACACATTCTGATCCGACATATATGGTCGATGGAATCGTTCATTATGCAGTAGCTAATATTCCTGGTGCAGTGCCAAATACCTCTACTACAGCCTTGACCAATGCTACGCTGAAATATGCATTGGCTCTCGCTGATAAGGGTTGGCGAAAGGCCTGCAAGGAGGATAAAGCCCTGTATAGGGGTTTGAATATCGTAAATGGAAAGGTGGTATTCAAGGCCGTAGCGGATGTCTTCGGACTGGAATATGAAGAAATGATACTCTAAGTAGAGTAGGGGAGGGTTCCATAACACAAAAGCTATGGGATCCTCTTTAAATAATGTATTACGGAGAACAGAATACACTTTGTTTGATTTGAACGCTTACTGATAGCATTTTTTAGAGAAAAAGACTTAAAAACGGGGAAAATGTAAGGAAAATAGGAGAAAGTACAGGAATATGTGTAAAAAATAAGTTAATTGTATAACATTATGCTATAGTTTTAGATATTTTTTATACTTTTGTGCCATGAACATGAAGTTTAACTAACATTCAGTTATTATGAAGAAGAAAAAAAGCTTGTTGCTTTTCTTGGCAGCAACTTCAGCCAGCTTTGTGCAGGCTGCCCCCCCATTTCAAACTAGTTTTGCGGCTGGTATTGAAAATGTGCAAGAAAAAGGTCATACCTTTGTAAAAGGAAGAGTGATTGATTCAGAGGGAAATCCTCTGGTAGGTGTCACGGTGCAGATCGAAGGCACAAGCTATGGTGTTATCACAGATGCTGATGGTAACTACATACTGGAATTTCCATCTATGGCGCATCCTAAAATTGTATTTTCCAGCATTGGTTACAAATCGAAGAGTATTGAATTTCGTGGCGTAAAAGAGCAAAACATGATGCTGGAGTTGGATCATGTTGCGCTGGATGATCTCGTTGTCATCGGTTACGGCAGCAAGAGCCGTAGGAATGTAACTACCGCTATCTCTACCGTGAGTCAGGAACAGATAAGCAAGTTGGCTGCTACCACACCAACCCTCGATGGTCTTCTTCAGGGTACTGTAAAGGGCGTATTGGCTACTACCGCAAATGGTGAGCCTGGTTCATCTCTCAAGTTAAACATCCGCGGTATTACATCTCCTTATCCTAAATCGGGTAAAGGTAACAACAACCAGCCTCTTTATGTCATTGATGGCGTTCCTACCTTTATGGAGGATACCGGCATCAACCCGCTCATCAATATCTCACCAAACGATATTGAGAGTATCGATGTGCTGAAAGATGCCGCAGCCACAGCCATCTATGGATCACGTGGAGCCAATGGTGTCGTTATTGTCAAGACCAAGAACGGAAAGCGCAATGAAAAGACCAAGGTAGATTTCGGCTACACATTCTCGTTCAGTAATCCTATCAAAAACTATAAGCCATTGAACATTTCTGAATACAAGAATGTGCAGGACGAGATTCTGCGTAATACTATAGACGGCATGAATGACGGCAGTTCGATAGTGGAATTGTATGGCGGAACCGACTATCTGAGCCAATTTGGTAACATCGGATATAATGCCGAGACGGGTGCCTATACATATAATGGACTCAATGAGAGCCTTTTCGGTTCTGCGAATACCAACTGGGCTAAGGAGGTGATCAACAAGAATGCGCCTACCCACCAGTATAATGTAGCCATCAGAGGTGGCAGCAACAGGACCAACTATTCATTCTCCTTCAACGGTATGAACCAGGAAGGTCTGCTCATCAACGACCGTATGGAAAGATATGGAGCCAGACTCTCTTTGGATTCTGAAATCAATAAGTATATCACCGTGGGTGGTGTGCTCGACTATACCTACTCTTCCCGCAAGAGCGGAAGCAACGATCCTGCATTGGGTTATGACAACGACTCATGGAAGACTCGCCCAGACCTGACCGTACGCGATGCAGACGGTAACCTGAATCGAGTAGATAAGTTTGGCGAATATACAAGTAGCTATATGGATGCAAGTCCGGTGGGAAAACTCCAGAGAAAGACCCAGTATGAGAACGACCAGTTCTCCGGAAATGCCTATATTGACATCAAGCCTATTGAAGGTCTTACCCTCCATGCTGATGCCAACATATCCCGTTTCATCTTCAGCAATAGCTATTTCTCTCCGAAAGTTTCCTTGCCGGAACAGTATGAGACAGAACCAACTTCTACGCTTGCAGAGGCTAACTATCGCAACACGAATACGTCTATCAACTTCCGTGCTGACTATAAATTCAAGATTACTGACGACCATCGCTTCGACGTGATGGCTGGTTATAGTGCTGACAGATACTGGAGCAAGGAACACGACCAGGCTTACAGCGGATTCCCTAATGACGATGTGCTCAACAATGCCAGTTCTGCAACCACCGTCAATAAGCCTACCGAGATTTATTCCAAGAGTGGTCTTAATTCTATCTATGGTCGTTTGAGCTATGATTTCCTCTCACGTTATCTGCTTGATTTCAGTCTTCGTTCCGATGAGTCATCAAAATTTGGACCGGGTAACAAGCGCGGTACTTTCCCTGCAGTTTCTCTGGCCTGGCGCATCAATCAAGAGCCTTTCCTGGAATCTGTAAGAGATATTGATGATCTGAAGTTCCGTTTGAGTTGGGGTAAGACAGGTTCTACCAATGTATCCGACTTCTCTTACATCCAGTATTTCAACTCCAATATCTATGGTGGACAGAGTGCCATTACCTTAGCCACTACTTATCCTAACAAGGATATCAAGTGGGAGATGACTACAGAGTACAATGCCGGTGTTGACTTCTCGTTCTTCAATGGCAGACTGAACGGTAGCTTTGATATCTATCACCGTAAGACAGATGGCGCCTTGGCTCCAGCTCCTATCGCCTTGGAGTTTGGTATCGGTACATTCTACAGCAATATTCTCGACCTGACCAATAATGGTTTCGAGTTCTCTATCGGAGGAGATGTGGTTCGCACCAAGGATTTCACCTACAATACGATGCTCAGTATTTCATCCAACAAGAATAAGATAACCAAGCTCAATGGTTCAACACTCGACATGATGCACCAGGATCTCTACATGGAAGGTCATGCGATGGGAACCGTGAAGGGTTACAAGGTGGCTGGTATTTTCCAGAGTCAGAAACAGATTGATGAACTGAATTCTCAGGCACAGGCAAACGGATATGATTTCTATCAGAATGGCGCTCACGTAGGCGACTATATGTTTGTGGATACAGATGGCAACGGGTATATTACCGAGGCAGACCGTACGGCTATCGCCAATCCGGAGCCAAAGGTGTTCGGAGGTTGGTCTCATACCTTATCTTATAAGAACCTCACCCTGTCAATGCTCTTCCAGTATCAGTTTGGAGGTCATGCATACTACAGCACAATGCAGGAATCTGCTGCCGGCAGTCTGGGCCAGAGTATTCTGAGAGAAATGTATGGCAATACATGGACACCGGACCGTACGGATGCCAAGTATGCCCAGCTGGTATGGCTGCCAACAAGCATGAGCAATACATACACCAACGACCGCTATGTATATTCCAACTCATACTTCCGTCTGAGAAATATCACGCTCTCCTATAATTTCGAGCCATCTCTTCTGGAGCGCCTGCACATCAGCGGAGCATCTGTGTTCTTCACAGCCACCAACCTGTTTACCATTACTAACTGGCCAGGTTTGGATCCAGACATGTCGGCAACAAATGCCTTCTTAAAGACAACAGAGAACAAGGACGTTTATCCAATGAGCCGTTCTTTCTCTATCGGTCTGAAATTACAATTCTAACTCATACAAAGACTGTAGATTATGAAACATATAAGATTTCAATTTCTTACGCTCCTTTCAGCCACAGCACTGACTCTTACATCGTGTGACCTGATAGGTAGCCTCGACGGCATCGAACCAGAACATGTGGTTACTGATGACAATTATATCACTGATGTCTCAACTGCACAGACGGCGCTCAATGGTGTCTATGCCTCATGGCGCAGCACGGGTGTATCTTACCTGCGCTATGGAATGTCGTCTATGGCTCATACCCAGACTCAGGCGATGGCAATGGGGGCGGATGAGTTTGCTGCCGAGAATATCGAGACCAATAACAGTAATGTGGAGACGGCTTATACCGCCTACTACAATGTGATTAATACGGCCAATACCTTCCTGGTACATATCAACAAGAATATACCAGGACTGAGCGAGGAGAAACGTACAGAGATGATTGCAGAGGCTCGTTGCCATCGTGCCTTAGCTTACCTTACTCTGCTGAAGTGCTTCGGAGAATATTGGAAGCAGGATTCACCATACGGTGTCTGCATCTTCCAGGACGAACTGGTAAGAGACAACCAACCACGCAAGCGTTCTACTGTGGCTGAAACTTACAAGTTGATATCTGATGATCTCGACTTTGCCATCGCCCATTGTGAACAGCATCCGGCAGATCATTATCACATGAGTTCTGTTTTCGCCAAGGCTTTGAAAGCGAAAATGTATATGGCTCAGGATAATTATGCTGAAGCAGCAAGACTGGCAGAGGAAGTGATCAGTGAGGCAGAAGCAGCTGGTTATGGTTTGGAAAGCGATTATGCCAAGATCTTCGACGAACAGTTTAATTCTCAGGAGATGCTCTTTGCTCCTTATACAGCCAATCCAAGTGAGTTGATGGATTCAAACTGGTATATGTTTTCTCCAGGTTCACTCCTCAAGAAGGTGGCAGATGATTTAGTTCCAGATGATGAAACAGGTGGAGATATTGTTATTCCAACCCCAGGAGATGGTGGGGACGTTGTTGTTCCTGATCCTGATGGTTCTTCTGATGGTAGTGCTTCTGGCGATGGTGGTGTTGTTATTCCAGGCGGCGATGGTGGAGTAGTCATCCCAGGCGGTGATGGCGGCGTAGTTATTCCTGGTGGTGATGGTGGCGATTTCCCATTCTTCCCAGGTGATGAAGATGTAGCTTCATACGATAAGCTATATACATGGGCCTATAAGGGAGATGCCATGAACGGTATTGGAAAATATAACAAGTTGACTCCTGAAATGTTCTATGCTGACTCTTATTACTTCATGCGCCTTGCCGAAGTCTATTATATCGCTGCCGAAGCAGAGGCTCGTCAGGGTCAGTATGCTAAGGCTCGTACGCTCTTGGCTACAGTCATCGAACGTGCTGGATATACTGAGGACGATGTGAACGCTATTGCCGACAGTGATCTTCTGGGTGAAATTCTCAAGCATAAGTTGTGTGATATGAGTAACGAAAATCTGGAAGAATGGTTCGATCTTTGCCGTTATAACCGTCAGGGTGGTTTCGAGAGTTGGACAGAAGATGAGAAAGCTGAACTTCCTAGCTTCCGCCGATATCTTCTTCCTATACCAAAGGCATCTATGGGAGCCAATAATCTTCTCGTTCAGAATCCGGAATATGTGAATCAATAAACATTATATAATAAATAAAATCGAGAAAAAATGAATAAGATGAAAATGAAAACTTGCATGATGACACTTGTCGGTCTTGTACTTGCAATGGCTGCCAGTGCGCAGAATTTTGTGATGAAAGGTAAGGTTAAAGGTAACGTGGACGGCTGTTCTGTCATGTTGCAGAAGTATGGATTGGAAGGTGTTACCAATCTGGATAGTGTTACAATCAAGAATGGTGAATTCACCCTCAAGGGGGTAGTTAACCAGCCTGAGCAGTATCAGATGGTTATTGATATGAACAAGCCTGGTACAGCTGAGCCTGACTATCAGAAAATATTCTCAACAAGAGTCTATGTAGAGAATAAGCCGATGACCTACGATGTAGATCTTACCGGTTTTCCTGCAGAGCGTGATATGAGTATGATAGAGCCTGTTGTAAAGGGTTCTACCACTCAGGATATTTATCAGGCTTATCTTGAACTGATGTCACCTATTCAGGACAAGATGCACAAGATGGATGATAGTATCAACCAGACTACCGATTTGGCACAGCGTGTATCCCTTGCCAAGGAAGCCATCAAGTTGCAGGAGAAAATGCGCCATCAGACCAGTCTGTTTATTCAGCAGCATACCACTTCTCTGGTAGCCTTCGACTTGCTTCTCGAGAGTTTCTCTTCTTTACCAACCCCATATACCTCTCAGCAGATTGACGAGATGATGGGCTGGTTGAAGAACGACTGGAGTTCTTCTGCACAATATCCGATGCTGCAGATGCAGGCAGAGATGGCAAAGCATACAGCTATCGGCAACCATTATATCGATGGTACCGTTGTCACTCCTGAAGGCAAGCAGGTGAAGCTTTCTTCACTTATCAAGAAGGGTGAATACACCATGTTGGAGTTCTGGGCTTCCTGGTGTCGTCCATGCCGTCAGGAGATTCCACATCTCAAGAAGGTACACGAGAAATACAAGGATTTCAACATCATCAGTATTTCCGTAGATGAGAGAGATGCCGACTGGAAAAAGGCAATGGCCAAGGAAGGAATGACCTGGACACAGGTTCGCAATCCTGAAGGTTTTGGCGGTATGGTGATGGGCGAGTATGGCATCAATGGTATTCCAGCCTGTCTTATCCTAGATAAGGATGGCAATTTCTATAAGACCAACATGCGTGGTGCTTATCTTGATGCTTTCTTATACGATTACTATAAGAAATAAAATAGTTTAGTGCATAAAAATATTCCCCGATATGAATCCTCAGTATTCCTGCAGGATTCGTATCGGGGAATTTTGTTGATGAATTGTAGAAAGGATAGATTTTCGCGAAATGAAAATCCATCATTGTTATTTACCATGCCTCCAGTTTATCTGCAATCTCTGGCATCTTATCCTTGGTGAATACAGGATTCTTGCCTTCCTTCTTCTGTTGGCGATAGTCTTTCAACAGGAAGACGGCCTGGCGGGAAAGCAGGACGATGGCTGCGAGATTGCAGAGGGTGAGAAGAGCCATCGTGATATCTGCAAAACTCCATGCAAAATCCAGAGATACTACCGCTCCGACCATCACCATTGCTGCTACAGCAAGACGATAGACAAATACACCCAGCTTGGAGTCCCTGATATATCTCACGTTGGTTTCTCCATAATAATAATTGCCGATGATGCTGCTAAAGGCAAACAGCCATATCATTACCGCAACAAACGGATTGCCGATGTTTCCGATTTCGTGGGTCAGGGCATCCTGGGTGAGTTGAATACCATTTGAAGCCGTAAGATCCACACCGCTCACCAGGATGATGAAAGCGGTGCAGGAACATACCACCAGCGTATCTGTAAAAACGCCCAAAGCCTGTATCAATCCCTGTTTTACAGGATGACTGACTGTAGCTACCGCAGCAGCATTCGGTGCACTACCTTCACCTGCCTCATTACTGAACAGACCTCGCTTGATACCCTGTATCACAGTAACACCAAGAACTCCGCCAGCTGCCTGATTGAATCCGAAAGCATTCTCAACAATGGTAAGCAGAACCTTTGGAAGACTGGTGATATTCCAAACAACAACACCTACAGCTATCAGAAGATAAATGACAGCCATCACAGGAACCACGGTAGAAGAGAACTTAGCCACTCTATGGATGCCACCGAAGATGATGAGCAGGGTGAGCACAGTGAGGGCAATTCCCATGGTGGCAGGTTCGATGCCAAAAGCCTTCTGCCATGCCAGACAGATAGTATTGCTCTGCACTGAATTATAGGCAAAGCCGAAGGTAATGATCATCAGCACGGCAAAAAGAATACCCATCCATCCTTTTCCCAAACCATACTTCATATAATAGGCCGGTCCGCCATAGAAAGATGTTTTGCCTTTTCGCTTGTAAAGTTGGGCGAGAGTTGATTCTATGAAAGCGGATGCAGAGCCCAGTAAAGCCAGCATCCACATCCAGAATACGGCTCCCGGTCCACCGATGCTGACAGCAGTAGCCACACCGGCAAGATTACCGGTTCCAATACGGCTAGCCAATGCTACCACAAATGCCTGGAAGGAAGAAATGTGTTTCATTTCGCCATCCACTTTCATCTCCATCGACAGTTCTTCGTGTCCTATCTCTTCCGGTTGTACCTTGTCGGGATGAATCAGCAGCCTGATCATCTCTCTGATAAGGCGGAACTGAACGAAACGGGTACGCCAAGTGAAAAACAGGGCACAGCATATCAAGACGGTGATGATGATATACGACCAAAGGAAATCGCTAACCTGAACTAAAATGTTTTGTATTGAATCTATCATTTATCTATTTAAACCTTATTATTTCTTTACTTTTTTATAACCTTCAGAACCTGGTCAGCAATACTTTTCATTCCCTTGATAGTAGGGTGACCGTTTTTCTTGTCAATATCATGAAGAGCAATGACAGGAACCTGATATTTGTTGCAGATCTTTTTTACCGACTCATTGATTACATCCTTGAGTTCAGAGTTTAAGATGAAATATACCTCTACATTAGGATAATGCTGTCGTATATCAGAAAGCAGCTTGGCCATGGCTGGGCGGAAACAGTACAAATCTGCGCGCTTCCAGTCGCTATACTGATAGTTGCCGAGCGGGGCATTAGCCCAGTTGTCATTCGTAGCACCGCAAATCAGGATGATATCCGGATTGCCAAGAAGAGAACTTCGGGTGATGAAAGAACGGTCGGTATAATCTTCGTCACGATAGCCAGTGTTGCAGATGGTAGCACCAGAATAGGAATTGATATTTCCCATCTTATAGCCTCCTTCCTTGATAACTTGCCACCACCAGGTTTGCTCAACCTTGTTTACATCTGTAGTTTCTGGTGGAGTAGTAGGTGAGTACCAGGTGGCATAACCCTTAGGAATGAACCCCTCGAAAGTGGAATACGAGTCACCGAGAACGGCAACGGTCTGCTTCACCTGTGCCATGAGCGGCATGAAGGTGAGCATAATGAAAGAAATGATAATCGTAAATCTTTTCATGATGCTTGTTCTTGTTTTAATGCTTCTTATGTAATTCTGCTGCAAAAGTAATATAAATATGTGAATAGACAAAAAATATCGGAGGAAAATTCATCTTTCTGTTTCTATTTTTGTCTAAAACTAAGCATGATTTGAGTTATACCATAATTTAATCATGTGCGCGCTCAAGCGCATATGCACGCAAGCGCACGCATGCATATATATAATAATGTATACACAAAAAATCGCCATGCTAAAATCTTTATAGATGTTAAAAACCGACTAAAAAAGCAACTTTTTTGCGAAAAGATTTGGCGGAATGAAAAATAGTTAGTACTTTTGCACTCGCTTTTGAGAAATACGCTTTCTCTTAGCAATTAAAGAAAGTTAGTGCAAGTCGAATACAATGAAATTTATTTCAATTGTTGAGCGCAGCCTAACTTGCGAAGAAAGAGTTCTTTGAAAGATTTTACATAAACAGACAAGTAGTACAAGAAGCGGTTAACTTCTTAGAAATAAGAAAGTTGACTGGGTAAAAGAAACGAACCGTCAAGCAATTGACAAGTCAGGTTTACTAAGCTTCAATAAACGAAAAGGATATTCGTCCTAAGTACAGACAACAAACAAACCAAGCCGCAAGGCTAGGTAAAAATGATATTTTACAATTTTTGGAGCAGCGAGAGAAATGAAAGCTTGCTTTTATTTCCGAGTCGTGACAAAAATGTAGAGGATACTTTACAATGGAGAGTTTGATCCTGGCTCAGGATGAACGCTAGCTACAGGCTTAACACATGCAAGTCGAGGGGAAACGACATCGAAAGCTTGCTTTTGATGGGCGTCGACCGGCGCACGGGTGAGTAACGCGTATCCAACCTGCCCATCACTTGGGGATAACCTTGCGAAAGTAAGACTAATACCCAATGATATCTCTAGAAGACATCTGAAAGAGATTAAAGATTTATCGGTGATGGATGGGGATGCGTCTGATTAGCTTGTTGGCGGGGTAACGGCCCACCAAGGCGACGATCAGTAGGGGTTCTGAGAGGAAGGTCCCCCACATTGGAACTGAGACACGGTCCAAACTCCTACGGGAGGCAGCAGTGAGGAATATTGGTCAATGGGCGAGAGCCTGAACCAGCCAAGTAGCGTGCAGGATGACGGCCCTATGGGTTGTAAACTGCTTTTATAAGGGAATAAAGTGAGTCTCGTGAGACTTTTTGCATGTACCTTATGAATAAGGACCGGCTAATTCCGTGCCAGCAGCCGCGGTAATACGGAAGGTCCGGGCGTTATCCGGATTTATTGGGTTTAAAGGGAGCGTAGGCCGGAGATTAAGCGTGTTGTGAAATGTAGACGCTCAACGTCTGCACTGCAGCGCGAACTGGTTTCCTTGAGTACGCACAAAGTGGGCGGAATTCGTGGTGTAGCGGTGAAATGCTTAGATATCACGAAGAACTCCGATTGCGAAGGCAGCTCACTGGAGCGCAACTGACGCTGAAGCTCGAAAGTGCGGGTATCGAACAGGATTAGATACCCTGGTAGTCCGCACGGTAAACGATGGATGCCCGCTGTTGGTCTGAATAGGTCAGCGGCCAAGCGAAAGCATTAAGCATCCCACCTGGGGAGTACGCCGGCAACGGTGAAACTCAAAGGAATTGACGGGGGCCCGCACAAGCGGAGGAACATGTGGTTTAA